>Ga0137415_10000587_pt1 | contig 35449 bp, 29 predicted proteins | sample CZODoug3_1_1_16f_FD_183082 | JGI IMG/M metagenome (GOLD analysis project Ga0137415, IMG submission 183082) | Vadose zone soil fungal communities from Angelo Coast Range Reserve, California, USA - CZODoug3_1_1_16fungal (Hybrid Assembly) | ecosystem: Environmental > Terrestrial > Soil > Vadose...
AGTCGGCACAGCGAAGAAAACCGCCGCTCTCTTCTTTGAAGAGCTGTTCAAGCTCGCCGTGAAGGAAGCCAAGGGCGGGGCCGGCAAGTTCGTGATCCCGGGCATCGGCCGCGTCGTAAAAGCGCACCGCAAGGCGCGCATGGGCCGCAACCCACAGACCGGCGAGGCCATTAAGATCAAGGCGAAAACCGTCGTTCGCCTGCGCCCGTCGAAGGCGTTTAAAGACGCCGTCCTGAAGTAGGCGCAGTTTTATTTGAGTTTGGGCCCTCGGTGGCTTGAGCGATCAGGTCTTCGGGGGCTTTTCTCTTTTTGTAGAGCAATTAAAGTGTCTTCACGTAAGCGACGACGTCTTTGATTTGTGCCGGCTCGAGCGTGTCCTTCATGCCGGGCATCATGCTGTCGCCGTTTTCGATCCACGTCGTCAGGGCTTCCGTTGTAACTTTGTTGCCGTTGACCGTGAAAGTTCCGCGCTTCGACAGGCCCTTGAGACCCGGTCCGATTTTCTTTTCTTCCTTGTCGGCGAAATGGCACATGGCGCATTTCTTTTCAAACACTTCCTTGCCGCGCGCCGCGGAACCTGCGGAGCCGTGACCCGCCGTTTTCTTCGGAGCCGTTTTTTCTGGCGAATCCTGCGCCAGGAGTGCTCCAGCCACCGCCAGAGTTGCGATCCCAAGAATTAGATAATTCCGCTTCACGATGCCCCCTCTTCTAATCGTCGTTATTGCTGAATGATGAAGCCACACGCGAACCCGGCTATTTTCTCCAATTGCGGCCAGAAATTCCACTCTGGCCCGTCACGAAGTACAGGTGCCTCTCCGGCACTTCCGGAACTTTCGTACTTTTGACCCACGCCAAACCGTGTGTTAACTATGTCCCATGAGCATGGAAACCCTCACGCGGGCATGGGAAGTCCTGCAAGACGCTTATCAGGCGCAGATGGAAGGCGACTACGATCGCGCCGTCGAGCTGTATCAATCCTCACTGGAGCTCCATCCCACCGCCGAAGCGCATACCTTCTTGGGCTGGACCTATCACTTCCAGGGGCGCGTTGAAGAAGCCATCGCGGAGTGCAGGCGCGCGATCGAGCTCGATCCGGAGTTTGGCAATCCTTACAACGACATCGGCGCGTACCTGATCGAACTGGGCCGCTTTGAAGAAGCGATTCCCTGGCTGGAACGCGCTACGGAAGCCCGCCGCTACGAGCCGCGCCACTTTCCGCATTACAACCTGGGCCGCGCCTATCTTGGAAAAGAAATGTACAGCCACGCTATACGCTGCTTCCAGGAAGCGCTGGAGATCGAGCCGCGCTATTCACTGGCGCAGCAGGCGCTGGCTTCGCTTCGCCGCATGGTAAACTGAAAACGCTTTCCGTTTTCAGTTTGCAGTCAAGCTAGAAACTCTCCCGATTTTCAAGATTCATTCTCTTCACCCAGCAGCCTCCTGTCCAGATGGTTTGACGACGCGGTCGTAAATCCAGAGCAGCAGAGCGGTCAAGATGCCCACGCCGGAAATAACCCACCAGACGCGCTGGGGCTGGTGCGCGACTTCGCCAAATTGGTGCATCACGCGGCCGCCGAACCATCCTCCAATGAGCGAGCCGATACCGATGGGCAAAAATGCGAAGCCCATGTAAGTGCCTTGCTGCCCAGGGGGCGCCAGCCGCGAAATGTAATCGTAGTACCGCGGTGCCTGAATGATCTCGCCCAGCGCTACTACCACCAGCGTGACATACACGGCGATCACGCTGGAGTGAATAGCTAGAATCGCGAATGCGACCATGGAAATGGCTGTGCCAAGTATCACGGCGCTGAAGGACGCCATCTTCTTTGTGGCCACACTCATGGCCACCGTGAGCGCAATCACGACAAGCGGTCCCGTCGAAAGCATGCGGTCCGTGTTGGTGGCGGGATTGATGTAATCGTGGACATAGAGCGGCAGAGAAATGAATTCTTGCCAGTAGACGATCCAGTAGCCGGAGAAAATCAGCAGAAATGCCATGAACTTAGGATTGCTGAGCACCTTGACGAAATTGCGCAGAGTCTCGGCGATGCTTGCGGTATTTGTTTCTCCGGAGCGCTGCGGTTCCTTGAAGAACACGAGCACGACGAAAAACATCAGAAAGACACTCAGGGCCGCCATCCGGAACACGATGGCAGTTGGCAGGTGTTCGTTGATCACTCCCGCGAGCCACGGTCCGATCGCACCCCCGATGTTCACCAATGTGTAGTAGATGGAGTAGCCGATGGAGCGGACATTCTCTTTGGAGGCCCGCGCGGTCGTGCCGACAACGCACGGCTTAACCAGGGCGACCCCCAAAGGAGGTAGAACCAGAAGGATCGTCGCGAGAACCACCAGCGGCAATAGATTTCGCACCGGCGCGAGCCAGCTAGCTCCTATGGAACCGAGAAGAAAATACGAGCCCGCGAGAATCAGGTATGCAAGAGAAAGGGCGCGGCGAAACCCAAGCCGGTCAGCGATCGCTCCCCCGAAAATCGCCAGGAACCATACCAGGCCGCCAAAGAGCCCGGTCAAATTCGTAGCGCGCTCCGTCGGAAAGTTGAGGACCTCGTGAAGGTAGCGCGCCAAAGAGGCGAACACCGCGTAGTAGGAGAGACGCTCGAAGAGCTCCGTGATGTTGGCGACCCAGAACGGGCGCTCGAAGCCGGTTGCTATCTCGTCGAGCCTTTGGCTAAAGCTCATGTCGCCTCCGGGGATGCGAGGCGGGATGATAGCAGAGTTGGAGGGGAGCGATGGGCTGGCGATGGCGCGGCACGACAGGGTCGGCCCTCCATGGAAGGCGGGCCCTACGACCGGCGCGACCCCGAAGTAACCAGAAGGGGGAAGAGGCGCTTGCACATATCGCTGACCCAAGGAAATGGCGATTGTCAGATAGGGTGGCCTGTTGGGAAAGTGCAGATTGCCATTGTAGAAGACCGGTCACCCCTGCCAGGATCACTTGCGCGACGCTAGAGACGTGATCCGCCTTTCGCCTGTAGGTTTCGCTGTGCTGACAGCATCGTGAATCAGACGTAGAATCGCGCGACGGATTGGAGGGTGCCGTGCGCCTACTTCTTGTTCCTGCACTGTTCTGGATCTTCTTTATTTGTTTGCGTGCCAGCACTGGCTTTGTTGATTCGCCTTACAGCACTGGCCAACAGAGCGCACCGGTGCAGCTGGATATCAGCAGATCGGGCCGCGATTTCCTGGAAGTCTGTTCTAGTGTAGACAGTGAAGGGAACAAAGACGCTGCGCGCGTGCAACGCGATGCTACGTGTCTGGGCTGGGCTGCAGGCTTTACCGATGGCTTCCTGGTGTACGGGGAGCTGCTCAGTGTCCCGAGAAGGGACAGGATGGCCTGCGTGCCCCGTGCAGTGACTACGATTCAAGTTGTTCGCGTCATTAAGAAATACCTTGCTGACAATCCTGGGAAGGCGCACCGGCCGACGCGTTACATAGCCTCGATTGCGTTGGCAGGGGCGTTTCCGTGTAAGCCGGGGAAGTAGGAAGAGAAAGTCAAAGACTTCTTTTTCTTGAAAAAGACTACCAGAGGAGGGGGAGGAGGCGGGAGCGCGTGTGCAGGCAATAGTCGGAATAGCCGGGGAGGTCGCGGCAGAGCATTTTTTCTTCGTTGAGGAGGCGGAGGACAATCAGAGGGATGACGAGGAGGAAGCCCGGCAGCGCCCACCAGGAGCCAAGCGCCGACGGAGTGAAGAGCAGCATGAGGACAGCGCCGAAGTACATGGGATGGCGGACGAGGCGATAAGGTCCGCTGGAGATGACGCGTTGCCCTTCTTCGATTTGGACGGTGCGAGAGGCGAAACTATTTTCTTTCATGACCCAAAGGGTGATCAGATAGCCGGCGAAGACGAGGAGTTGGGAAAGAATCGTCAGCCAAAGCGGGACGCGAGACCAGGCGAAACGGAAATCCAATCCGGGAATCACTAGAGACGCGAAGACAACCCACTGGGCCCAGCGAATGATGGTTTTCTGCGCGGTGATTTTTTCCTCGGTGCGCAAGCGGCGCTCGACCAGCTGGGGATCGCGCTTCAGGAAATAAACTGAGGTAATCGGCATGGGGACGAACAAGATGGCCATGAACACCCAGCCCTGCCAGTAGCGGGGAGAACCGGCTGGGATGAAGAGTATTACTGCGACGAAGATGACGGCGATGAGGCTGCGGAGGATGAGCCGAGTCTTGAGGCTGCGTGGTGTGGCCATAGGTTGTGACGTTACTGAAAACGGCAAGGAAAGAGTAGCAGAAAGCAGCTAATCGAATTCGCGATACGCTCGCGATGAGCAACGCGCTCAGTTGGTTCTGCTAGAATCGCGGCGAGATGGCTGAGGTCGAACAATTACGATTTGGCGTGGAAGGCGGAGGCGAAGTATCGGCGTTGCTTTGCCGGCCGGCGAACGCGCGATGGCTCCTCGTTCTGGCGCACGGAGCTGGCGCGGGGATGAGCCACCCATTTATGGAAAAGCTGGCGGACGAATTGGCAGGCGTGGGTGTGGCAACGTTTCGATACCAGTTTCCGTACATGGAGCAACGGCGGCGGATTCCAGACCAGCCGACAGTTCTGACGGCGACAGTCGCGGCTGCGGCGCGAAGGGCCGCGGAGGCGGCTCCTGGGTTGCTGCTGTTGGCGGGAGGCAAGTCCATGGGAGGGCGCATGACTTCGCAGGAAGCGGCGCAGCATCCGCTGGATGGCGTGCGAGGATTGGTGTTCTTTGGTTTTCCGCTGCACCCGCCCAAGCAGCCGGGAACAAAAAGAGCGGACCACGTCACGAAGGTTACAGTGCCCATGCTGTTCCTGCAGGGAACGCGGGATGAACTGGCTGATCTCAAATTGCTGGGTCCGGTGTGTGCGAAGCTAGGGTCGCGGGCGACGCTGCACGTCATCGAAACGGCGGATCATTCTTTTCATGTGCTGAAGAAGTCTGGAAGGAGCGACGCTGAAGTGCTGCGAGAATTAGCGGAGACGACCGTGTCGTGGGCGGAAGGAATCGAAGAGATAAAATAGGGTACTGCGTTCACGCCTTGCAAGATGGGAATAAAAGACTCAGGATGGAAAGCACAACACCAGGAGACAGACAAATGCTGCGAATTAATGATGAAGCTCCCAATTTTACCGCCGAGACTTCGCAGGGAACGATTAACTTCCACGAATGGATCGGCAACGGCTGGGCGATTTTATTTTCGCACCCCAAGGACTTCACGCCGGTGTGCACCACGGAACTGGGTTATATGGCCGGGCTGCAGCCGGAATTCGAGAAACGCAATTGCAAAATTATCGGGCTGAGTGTGGACCCGGTAAGCAGCCACAGCAAGTGGGCTGCGGACATTGAAGAGACGCAGGGTCACAAGGTGAAGTACCCGATGATCGGCGACCCGCAGCTGAAGGTGGCCAAGCTGTATGACATGCTGCCGGCGGAAGCAGGCGAAACGTGCGAAGGCCGCACGGCGGTCAATAATGCGACCGTGCGGACGGTATTCGTGGTGGGACCGGACAAGAAGATCAAACTGATGCTCAGCTATCCCATGAGCACGGGGCGTAACTTCGACGAAGTGCTGCGAGTGGTTGATTCGATGCAACTCACCGCAAAACACAAGGTGGCCACGCCGGTGAACTGGAAACCAGGCGACGACGTGATCATCCTGCCGGCGGTTTCGGATGAAGAAGCCAAACAGAAATACCCCGAGGGCTGGAAGGCGCCCAAGCCTTATTTGCGAATCGTTCCCCAGCCGAAGTAGCAGCGCGCAAGCGAGATTGCGGGCGGCATGGCTTCAAAGGAAGCCGCGAAGTTGGCCGTTGCAACGCCCTGACTTAGAGAGCTAAGACGCGAAAAATTGATGCCTCCCGCGCTTACCCGAGAAATTGGAATCGAGAACAGATTTTCCTGGGCAGAGGTCCATCCCTGGATCGCCAAAATCAGCTTGTTCTCAGTAGTCTAATTTAGACTAGTGCAAGCCCTAGCTACAGCAATCGGACTCGATGGCGTTAGAATGCGCCGAACACCGGTAAGGAGACCCACATGCGCGCCGTTTTGACGCTTGGCGTTTCGCTGTTCTTGCTCGCTGCGGTGGCGAAGGGGCAGAAGCCGCCTCTGCTGCCGGAGAAAGATGTGGCGGCGCTGGCGAACGAGTTGAGCGGGGAGACGGCGAAGAGGAATTTGGAGGGGATTGCGCGGTTCCACCGGCAGCGGGGGTCGCAAGGGTTTCATGCTGCGGCGGAGTTGGTGGCGGAGCGTTTGCGGGCGTACGGATTGAGCGATGTGGCGATTCTGCAATTCCCGGCGGACGGGAAGATTTTTTATGGAACGCAGCGCTCCCGCCCCGCCTGGGACGCAGAGGCGGGGCAGTTGGCCGAGAAAGGGGATCTCGCCTCCTGCCAGGGATGGCGAGAGACCGTAGATAAGGCGCATGCAGAAGGAAGGGTGGGAGTCTTGATAGTTTGCCTCCACGTTCTTGCAAACTATGAGGCGGAGCCGATTGTGCTGGCGGAAGATAGCGAGGGCGGGAATGTGGAAACTGAGTTGGTAGACGTGGGTGAAGGGACAAAGGAAAGCAATTACGCGGGGAAGGATGTGAAAGGAAAGATTGTTTTAGTGAGTGCACAGCCTGGGGCGGTGCAGGATTTGGCAGTGGGGAAATTTGGGGCGGCGGGCATTGTGAGTTATGCGCAGAATCAGAAGACGGCGTGGTCGGGTGAGGATGAGAATTTGATTCGATGGGGGCATTTGGAGACGTTTTCGACGAACAAAACATTTGCGTTCATGGTGTCGCTGAAGACGGCTCGGGAGATGCGCGAGCGGCTGGCTCGCGGAGAAAAGATTCGGCTGCATGCGGTGGTGAAGGCGGGGCAGCATGCGGGAAATTATGAGGTGGTGACGGCGACGATTCCGGGGGCAGATCCAAAATTGAAGGAGGAGGAGATTGCGTTTTCGTGCCACTTGGATCATCAGCGGCCGGGAGCGAATGACAATGCGAGCGGGTGCGTGACGATTCTGGAGGTGGCGCGGACGCTGCAGAAGTTGATCAATGAGGGGAAGCTGGCGCGGCCAGCGCGGACGATCCGGTTTATTTTCCCGCCGGAGATTGAAGGCACGATGGCGCTGCTGAACGGTCACCTAATGTTGAACAAGCCGAGCGAGATACAGAACTCTAACGGAACGATGACGATTCGGACTTCAGATTATGTGGTTTTCGGACCGGAGTTGGCAAAGCGCATCAAGGCCGTGGTGCACATGGATATGGTGGGAGGGGGGCCGGAGACAAAGGCGGTGTTCCACGTGACACGCGGGCCGATGAGCTTGCCGAGTTTTGTGCACGACGTGGCGTGGGCGTTTGCGGAGTGGGTGAACGAGGAGTCCTACAAGTTTGCGGCGACGGGGAAAGCGGAGTATCCGTTTGTTGCGCCGGAGGGCGGGAAGGAGCCGCTGCGCGCGCAGTATTCGGCGTACACCATGGGGAGCGACCACGATGTGTATCAGGATTCGTCGTTCGGAATACCGGCGATTTATTTGAATGACTGGCCGGACCGGTACATTCATACGAATTTCGATACGGCGGCAAATATCGATCCGACGAAATTGAAAAGGGCGGCGTTTATCGGGGCGGCGAGCGGGTATTTTTTGGCGGGCCTTACAAGCGCGGATCTTACCAAACTCTCAAAAGAGACGCGCGCTGGCAACACACGGCTGATGTCTGAGTATGAAGCACGCGAAGCCAAGTTGCCTGAAAAGGAGGGACAGAGCCTTATCACGAGGATGATTTTTCAAGTGGGACTCAGGGAACTCTCGGCAAAAGATTTTGTAGGAGCATCGAAGAAAGATGAGTTTCTAAGGACTCAAGCCAGATTTTTGACTGCCACGACGCCAGCAAAAGGCGATGGTTTGTTGCAATTCCAAAGGCGCGAAGCGCTAAAGGGCCCGCTGGCAGTGTTTGGGTATGACTATTTTGCGGAGCATGCGAAGGCGGCGGGAGTGGCGACGCCCAAACTGTTGGGTTATGAGGGACTGTGGGGATCGGGAGAAGAGTATGCGTACGAAGTATTGAATTTCGCGGATGGGAAGCGGAATGCGCAGGAGATACGCGATGCGGTTTCGGCCGAGTACGGGCCAGTGCCACTGGAGATGGTGATGGAGTATTTGAAGGCGTTGGAGAAGATTGGAGTGGTGGAACAGGTGAAATGAAGCCTCTAGGCTTGAAAAGCGAAGAGAGATTTCTCCGCGCAAAAAGGCGCGTGGAGAGGAAGCGGTCTCACTTCGCTCGGATTGACGGATTAGGGACATCGACGTGCGCAGCGCCGAACAGCGTGTGCTAGCATCGGGGGTTGCGCGTTGAGCGAGGGACGAGGTAGATGGCGGCGACGATGAAGGCGTTGCGGAAGATGCAGGCGGCGAAGGGTCTGCAGATGGATACGGTCGCGGTGCCTTTGATAGGGCCGACCGATGTGCTGGTACGGGTGAAGACGGCTTCGATTTGCGGGACGGATTTACACATTTATGGTTGGGACCGCTGGTCGCAGGGGCGCATCAAGCCGCCGGTGACGCTGGGACACGAATTTTGCGGCACGGTCGAGCAGGTGGGCGACGAGGTGCGCGCAGTCAAGCAGGGAGATTTTGTCAGCGCGGAGATGCACGTCAACTGCGGGCATTGCCACCAGTGCCGGCTTGGCGAAGCACACATCTGCCAGAATCTGCGCATAATCGGAATCGATCAGGACGGAGCGTTCGCGGAGTTCGTGAAGATTCCGGCGCCGAATATCTGGAAGCTGGATGCGGCGATTCCGGAACACTATGGGGCGATTCTCGATCCGCTGGGGAATGCGGTGCACACGGTGCTGGCAGGTCCGATCGCCGGGCAGACCGTTTTGGTTACGGGCTGCGGGCCGATTGGGTTGATGGCCATCGCGGTGGCGAAGGCTTGCGGGAGCTCGACGGTTTTTGCAACGGAGACGAATGAAAAGCGCCGCGCGATGGCCAAGAAGATGGGTGCGGACGTAGTGCTGAATCCAGCGGCGGAAGATGCGGTTGTAAAGATTCTCGCGGAAACGGATGGCACGGGAGTTGATGCGCTGCTGGAAATGTCCGGGAATCCGGCGGCGATTCAGCAGGGATTTAAAGCGCTGCGGGCGGGAGGGCGCGCTTCGCTGCTGGGGATTCCGACGGAAAACGTGCCGCTGGATTTGGTCAACGACGTGATTTTCAAGGGCGCGACCGTGCAAGGCATCTACGGGCGGCGGATGTATGAAACCTGGGTACAGATGACGGCGTTGCTGAAGGCCGGGCGGCTGAATCTGGAGCCGTTGTTTGGAGAGCGGGCATCGCTGGACAAGTTTGAGAATGCCTTCACGTTGCTGCAGGGCGGCCTGGCAGGAAAGATTTTGTTGTACCCGAATGGAATGCCGCGCTAGGCGAATTGCTTTTCAAGCTTTCGAATTGTTTTGCTCGAAGCCGCGAGCTGACGCACAATGGTTCTTCCCCCGGCCGAGTCCAAGTCAGGAGTGCAGGCATGTCTGATACCGCTACGATCACATCGAAGATGAATCCTTTGCAGTATGTCGCCGACGATTTGAAGGAATTGCGCGCGAAAGGGGTGGCGCCGAGGTTGCGCGTTCTGGAAGGCGAGCAGAAGCCTGTTTGCATTTTTGACGGGCGGGAAGTGATCAATCTGGCGTCGAACAATTATTTGGGGCTGACGACACACAAAGCGCTGCGCAAGGCCGCGCTGGACGCAGTGAAAAGGTATGGCGCGGGGGCGGGGGCAGTTCGAACGATCGCCGGCACGATGAAACTGCACATGGAGCTGGAAGAACAGATCGCGGCGTTCAAAAATGTAGAAGCCTGCGTGGTGTTTCAGTCAGGATTCACAGCCAACGCCGGAACCGTTTCGGCGGTTCTGGGAAAAGATGATTTGATTGTTTCGGACGAGCTCAATCACGCTTCAATCATCGATGGCGCACGGCTTTCGAAAGCGACAATCAAAGTCTTCAAGCACAAGGACATTCAGGATTGCGAGCGGACTCTCCAGGAGAACGCAAATTTTCCTGGAAAGAAGCTCATCATAACGGATGGCGTTTTTTCGATGGACGGCGATATCGCGCCGCTGCCGCAGCTGTGCGACCTCGCGGAGAAATACAATTGCATCATGATGGTCGACGATGCACACGCTTCGGGCGTGCTCGGCCGCGGAGGCCGCGGGACGGTGGATCATCTCCAGTGCCACGGGCGCGTGCACATTCAGGTGGGAACTCTCAGCAAAGCGATCGGCGCAATGGGCGGATACGTCTGCGGCTCACGCGACCTGATTGATTTCTTGTACTTGCGGGCCCGGCCATTCTTATTTTCCACCTCCCATCCCCCGGCTACGGCCGCGGCTTGCCAGGCGGCATTTGCGCTGCTGGATTCGCCGGAGGGCGAGAAGCTGGTGAAGAAACTGTGGGCCAACACGAAAATGTTCAAGCGCGAATTGAAGAAGCGCGGGTTCCAATTCAAGGTGAGCGAGACTCCGATTATTCCCATCCACGTCGGCGATGCAGCGCGGGCGTTCGAATTCTCGAAGAAGCTTTTTGAAGCGGGCGTATTCGCACCCGCGGTTGGTTATCCCATTGTTGCGGAAGGAAAAGCGCGGCTACGCGCGATCGTCAGTGCAGCGCACAAACGCGAGCAGTTGCTGCGGGCGGCGGACATTCTGTCCGAAGTTGCGAAGCCACTTGGCATCGTCTAGGCCAGCTCATATGGTTTTGGCGAGCAGAGCTCGCCCTGTAAATCCTTCGCAGTACCAGCCATTTTTCCGTGGTGTTGGCACACCCTTCCTTTACCTAATTGATTGAAAATAATAGCCTTACTTATGGAAGAGCCCTTGCCACTATCAAATGGCTACGTGGATACCCTTATGTCTAAGACTAAAACCCAGCTCATTTCTTAAATCGGAATTGAGGAGGCTTTACGACCATGAATCGCATAGGGATGGCAATTGTTGTGGGGACGTTTTTCTGCGTGAGCGCTGCGGCGCAGTTGCAAACGGGTGCTCAAGCTGGCGCGCAGAGCAGCAGCCAGGCATCGGTCCAAGCTGGCCAGACGCAGGCGCAGGCTTCGGGCGGCGCGTCAACATCAACCGCGGCGTCGGCGCAGAACGGCCAGGCAAGTGGTTCGGTGGCAAGCGGCACGGCGTTCAACGCCGCGCTGAGTTCGCCGGTCGACTCGAAAAAATGTAAGCCGGGCGATGCGGTAAACGCGCACACCACCGAAGCTGTGAAGTCCGAAGGAAAGACCGTCATTCCGAAGGGCTCGAAGCTGGTGGGACACGTCACCCAGGCTTCGGCGCGCACCGAAGGAGAATCGGAATCGGCGCTGGGAATCGTGTTTGATAAAGCGATCCTGAAGAACGGCCAGGAGATTCCGCTGAGCGCTGGGATTCAGGCGCTTGCCTCAGCGCAAAGTGGTGTGTCGGCCGCCGGATCGGACATGGACACGGTAGGCGGCATGGGCGCTTCGGGGGCTGGATCAGGGATAGCTGGCGGCCGCGGCGCCGTCGGTGGAGTCACTTCCGCAGCGGGTGGCGCGGTTGGTACGGTGACCAACACCGCGGCTAATGTCGGCGGAGTGGCCGGCGGCGCGGTGAACACCGCGGCAAACGCAGGCGGAAGTCTTGCCGGCGCCTCGAAGGGAGCCGTCGGCGGGTTGAACGCCGCAGGTCAGCTTACTTCCAACAGCCAGGGCGTTTTTGGTTTGAACGGTCTGAACCTGAACGCGGCGGCGTCGAATGCCACGCAGGGTTCGGTGATTACGTCTGCCGGAAAGAACGTGCACCTGGACAGTGGCACGAGGATGCTGCTGGTTTCGCAGGCTCAGGCTGGTTCGCCAGGCGAAACGAAGCAGCCGGCTGCAAGCAAGCCGGAGCCAAAATCCGAGCCGAAACCGGAAGCCAACAAACCGAACCAACAATAAAAACTGACTGCTGATTCAAAGGCCGCGCAGGAATTTTTCCCTGTGCGGCCTTTTTCTTGATGGCCGGTTACGAGGGTCGGAAAAGCGGGAGCATGCTCCCGCACTCCATACGGGGCTTTGCTATACTCGCCCGCATGTCTTCCGTTCCGAAAAAACTCTTTCTTGTCGACGCGATGGCGCATGTTTACCGCGCGTTCTTTGCGCCCATGCCTCAGCGGCTCACTGGTCCCGGCGGCGTCCCCACAAACGTCCCCTTTCTATTCGGAAATATCTTGCGGCGGCTGATCAAGGACTACCAGCCGGACTACATCGGAATTGTCTTTGACCCTCCCGGAGCGACTTTCCGCGACAAACTTTTCGAAAAATACAAAGCGCAGCGGCAGCCCATGCCTGATGAAATGCGCGTGCAGCTTCCCTTTGTTCGCAGGCTGTGCGAAGCGATGCGCCTGCCCATTCTCGAAATCAAAGGCTACGAGGCGGACGATGTGATTGGAACGATGGCGGTCAAAGCAGGCAAGCACAATCTGGAAGTGCTGATCGTGTCGAACGATAAGGACATGATGCAGCTCGTTGGGAAGAATGTGCGAACGCTGCGCACCGGCTCGGGCGGCCTCAAGGGCGACATCATCGTGGATGAAAAGAAAGTTGAGGAGCTTCTGGGAGTGCTGCCGGAAAAAGTGGTGGACTACATGGCGTTGCTCGGCGACACCATTGATAACATTCCCGGAGCAAAAGGAATCGGCGAAAAAGGCGCAGCGGAACTGATCAAGAAATACGGAAGTGTTGAGAACGCGCTTGACCATGCGGACGAAGTGCCCAACAAACGCTACCGGGAGGCTTTGCAGCAGCAGCGCGAGCAAGTGCTGATGTCCAAACAATTGGCGGAGATTGCCAAGGACGCGCCGATCGAGGTCAATCTGGGGGAACTGGAACTGCATCCGCCCAACGGCGCTGCGCTCGCGGAACTTTATCGTGAACTGGGCTTCAGCTCGCTGTTAAAAGATCTGGGCACGGATGCGACGGCGTCCTCCGCGCCCGCGGAATCCGAACCGGCCATAAAGGCAGATTATGCGCAGTTTGCCGGCGTCTCGGAGTTCCACGAATATCTGGCCAATCTTCCCGCAAAACAGCCATTGGCGGTGTGGCTGAATCTCGAGGCGGGGGAGCGTGAATCGGAGGGATTCGGGACGCGCATCGCTTCCATCGAGGTTTCCTCAAAAGCCGGGGAAGGGCGCTCCGTCTGGTTCGACGAAAAAGGGGAGGCGTTGAAAGCCATGGCGCCACTGCTTGTCGATCCGAAACGGCCCAAGATTGTTCACGACCCAAAACTCTTCCAACTACTGGCGGGCCGTGCGGCGAATATCCGCTACGCAACGCAGATTTATTCCTACCTCCTGCGGCCTACGACGGCGAATCACAACTTCGCGGACGTGGTCATGCGGCAATTCAACGCGTTGATGGGCGGTGGGCCCGGCGAGCGCGCCGATTATTTGCAGCGGCTTGCGCCTGCGCTCCACGAGCAGGTCGAAGGGCAAAAGCTCGAAGACGTTTACGAAAAAATAGACCTGCCGCTTGCGCCTGTTCTCGCGGATATCGAGCGGACGGGTGTGCGCGTGGACCCCAAAGAACTCGAAAAGATGTCGCGATCGATGGAAAAGGAAGTTCGCCGCCTGGAAAAAGAGATTTGGAAGCTGGCAGGCCTGGAATTCAACGTCAACTCGCCGACGCAGCTCGCCGAGATTCTTTTTGACAAACTGAATCTTCAGCCGAACGCGCGGCGCGGAAAAGCAAAAGCGCGGTCCACCGCCGCGGATATTCTTGAAGAATTATCCGCGCAACATCCACTCCCGGCGAAGATCATCGAGTACCGCGAAATTGCGAAGCTCAAATCAACGTATGTGGACGCTCTTCCGAAACTGATCCATCCCGAAACCGGACGATTGCATACCAGCTTTTCGCAGACCGGCACAGCCACGGGCCGGCTTAGTTCGAGCGATCCCAACCTGCAGAACATTCCGATTCGCACCGAGCTGGGGCGGGAGATTCGCGCCGCGTTCGTTGCCGAGAAAGGGAAGGTTCTGCTGTCCGCGGATTATTCGCAGATCGAGCTGCGCATCATGGCGCATTTTTCGAAAGACCCTGTGCTTGTCCAGGCTTTCCGCAACGGCGAAGACATCCACGCGCGGACGGCGCAGGAAGTTTTCGGGGTGGGACCAATGGCGCAGAATGCGGAGCATCGCCGTGCCGCAAAAGCCATCAATTTCGGCATCATCTACGGGCTTTCGCCATTCGGGCTCGCGCAGCAATTGGGCATCGAACAGAAAGAAGCCGCGAAATTCATCAACGCCTATTTCACGCGGTATAGCGGCGTGAAGGAGTACTTGGATAACATTCTTGCCGAGACGCGCAAGACCGGCGTGGCGAAGACCCTATTCGGGAGAATCCGTCCAATCCCTGAAATCAATTCACCACAGATGCAGCTGCGCAACTTTGCCGAGCGCACGGCGCTCAATTCGCCGCTACAGGGTACCGCCGCTGATCTGATCAAGCTGGCAATGATCCGCATCGACGAGCGATTGGCGGACGAAAAGTTCGAAGCCAAAATGATTTTGCAGGTGCACGACGAGTTGCTCTTCGAAGTTCCTGCAAAGGAACGCACCAAGCTGGCAAAGTTAGTGAAGGAAGAGATGGAAGGCGTTTACAAACTGGCCGTTCCCATCGTTGTGGAAATTGGCGCCGGGCCCAACTGGCGCGACCTGGATTGATTTTGGGGCGACAGCACTCCGTGGCATCGAGAAGGAACCTCCAGGCATCCTTTCCATGGTTGCAGCAGTCAAACTTTCAAGTCTAGAATTGGTACTACCCGCCCAGTCCAAATTGATTGTTGTAGCGTAATAATTCCTGCCCGGAAAATGAGGTCCCCGATGCGCCGCGCGATCTCCTTCATGGTTGGCCTGACCAGCATCTTGTTTCTAGTTTCTTGCGGCGGCGGAAGCGGCGGCGGGCAGCAAATTGCGGTGACGATCGACCCTACATCCACCATTGTGACTGTGAATCAGATAACGCCGTTCAAGGACACCGTCACCGGAACGACGAATACGGCGGTCAATTGGGAGGTGAACGGCGTCGTGGGGGGCACGGCGTCGACCGGCACGATCAGCGCCTTAGGCGCGTACACGGCTCCCGCACAGGTGCCGAACCCGGCGAAAGTGACCGTTAGCGTTGTATTGCAAGCCGACGCGACGAAGTCTGCGTCTGCCGCAGTCACCATTGTTTCGCACACGCCGAACGAAGCGGCGCAGAGCTTGCCGATCATCCTGGGGACGACGGGAGGGAACGCCAAGGATTCTTCGACCAGCGGCAACACCATTACATGCTGCGGCGGGACGCTGGGATCCCTGGTTCAGCGAAACGGAGCTTTCTATATTCTGAGTAACAACCATGTGTTGGCACGGAGCGATTCGGCGGCAATAGGAGATAACATCATTCAACCAGGGCTGCCCGACAGCAATTGCAATCCGAACAGCGCCACAGTCGTAGCCCATCTATCTCAGTTCGTAAGACTCGAAACGGCGGGCACAAACGTTGACGCGGCCATTGCTCAGATCAACCTCGGGGCGGTGGATACCAACGGGACAATCTTTTCGTTAGGAAGTACGGCGACAGGGAATGTGCCGAATCCCGGTTCACCGCACGCGGGAACGGGAGTGGCCGCGAAGATGGCCATGCCTGTAGCGAAAAGCGGGCGCACGACAGGCCTGACTTGCTCAACTGTTGGGGCCGTCGGAGTTTCAACCAAAGTGCAATACCAGACGGGATGTGGGACGGGAACAACGTTTTCCGTCACGTATCAGAATCAGGTTTCGGTTTCGGGGGGAACTTTCAGCGGGCAAGGAGATTCCGGCTCGCTGATAGTGTCGCAGGCAACCGCGGATCCCGTGGCGCTGCTTTACGCCGGATCGGATACGGATACCGTGGGCAACCCCGTCCAGGATGTTCTAGCTGCCATGGCCGATTCTTCCGGGAACAAGCCGGTCTTTGTGGGATCGCCTTCGACTCACCAGGTAATTGCATGCACGTTGCCAGGGTTTTCCGCGGCGGCTGCAGCAGCGCAGTCCAGCATGGCTTTGCAGGCGCAGTCTCTTGCGCCAGCTGTGGCTGCGCGGGACCTCCACGCCAACCAGCTATTGGCTAATCCTTTTGTGCGCGCGGTTGGAGCGGGCTCGAGCGTCGATCACCCGGGTGAACCGGCCGTAATCTTGGTTGTTGATCCCACCCAGCCTCGAACAGAGTTGCCAGCCGCATTAGAGGGGGTTCGTACGCGGATCGTACGGGGCGGAACGGAGACGCCGCGAGGCGTGCTTGATGAAACGCAAAGCGCGCGCTTGGCTCCAAGCGGAGAGGAGTTTTCCGTGAGCAGTCTTACTCCGGAGCAAGTGGCGCAGGCCCGAGCCGTTCACGCGGCGTATGTGGACGAATGGATGAAGAAACCCGAGGTGCAGGGATTTGGGATTACCTCAAGCGCGGATGCGCCGGACGAAGCGGCACTGATGATCTTCGTGATTCGAGGTGTCGCGCACGGCCCCATTCCGCCGGTGATCGATGGACTACGCACACGGGTCCGGGAATCAAGCCCTTTCCGGGCTGGTTTTGGTGATACGCCCGCCCGACATGCCTGCGCGGTGCCAGCAGTGGGAAAATTGCAGTCGAAGCATGCCTCGGATTCTCCTCACATGAGACCGTAGCTGCCGGAGTGGGGCTCCGATTGACGCGGCCCCTATTTGTTTTTTTGATGCTTTCCTTCTGGATTCCCAGGGCGTAGAATCCGCTCAAAATCAAGCCGAACTAGCTCACTCGGCCGGCACATCCTGTCAGGAGGAAATTATGCGCAGGAGAGTTCTCGTCCTGAGTACAATTCTGCTCGCGTGTTTTTGGATTTCCTACGCTAAACCGAATTCTACGCAGGAAAAACCGGGATCTTCGGAACCACAAATGAAGCCGGAAGACGCTGCCAAGAAGAATCCGGTTCCGCCAACGCCGGAAGGTTTGGCAGAAGTGCGCAAGCTGTATGGCTATAATTGCGCGATGTGTCACGGTAAAACCGGTGACGGCAAGGGCGACCTCGCAGCCGACATGAAGCTCGAGCTGCACGACTGGCGTGACGCTTCTGCCCTCGAAAAATTGACCGACGGTGAGCTCTTCTGGATCATTAGCAACGGCAAGGGAAAAATGCCTGGCGAAGGCGATCGAACGAAGGAAAGAGTACGCTGGAATTTTGTGAACCTGGTGCGCTCGTTTGTCAAGAAAGAAGCCGGGGACAAACCAAAAGCGGAGACGCCGCCGAGTTAGTGGCAATCAACTTCCGCCGGAGCGTTTTTCGAATATCGAATGGAAGCCGGAATGGCCATGGGTTAGACTGTGGCTCGCCTCGAATCATTCCCAATAGGAGTTTTCTCATGGCTCACGCGCCACAATTCCTCAAGCTGGTCAACGAAGCAAAAAAGAAAATCAAGGAAACCAACGTTGCCGATGTGAAGCGCCGCACCGACGCAGGCGAGAAATTCCTGCTAGTCGACACACGGGAGGACAACGAATGGGCTAACGGGCATCTTCCCGGCGCCGTTCACTTGGGTAGGGGAATTATTGAGCGAGACATTGAGGCGCGGGTGCCGGACACTAGCGCGAAACTGATTCTTTATTGTGGTGGAGGATTCCGCTCCGCACTGGTTGCGGAAAACTTGCAGAAGATGGGCTACAACAACGTTGAATCAATGGACGGCGGCTGGAAGGGCTGGCTGGAAGCGGGTTTGCCGACGGCAAAAGGCTAGCCGTGCTTGGCTGGGCTCTTGATCGCGAAGGATCACTCAGAAATGCAGGCTGCCGTCATTGGCGGGATATTTTGGTTCAGGCGGAAGAAGTTCCCTGGATCGTAGACAGTTTTGATGGCTCGGAGGCGCTCCCAGCGTTCCCGATAGGCCTCGGGAACGCGATCCCCTTCATCGCCACTCATAAAATTGACGTAAACTCCTGGAACCATCGCCGGGCGCAATCGAGCAAACAAGTCGCGAATCCACGAAATATTTGCAGCATCATCGGCCGGGTCTGACCAGTTTCCCAGCAGATTCAGAACAAAGGGCGAGCTACGATCGCCGAAGGCGGTTTCGCCGGGCGCAACCCGCCCAGCCGCGCCGCCGAGATAAGCCAGCTCAATTTCATTTGAAATAGACGGATTCGTAGCAAGCGCTTCCATCATGATGCCGATGCTTTCGTCGTTCAAGGTCTTGAAATATCCGGCTTTCGTGTAGTATCGGCGGCCGTGCGGGAAGTCGGAATCCGCCAGGGTCTGCAGCGCACGGAAGGAAAGCACTTCTTTGGTAACCGCCTTGTGATTGCCGACCGCGAAGGCATGATCCACATAACGCCGGCCTTCTTCGAGGTCCCCAACCCAAAGCGCTGACGCACTTGCGATCGGGCGTCCGCGGACCTCGGCTGGAATGTTTTCTTCGTGAGGCGCGATCCTCAATGAGAAACCCCATCTCAAGTTGTCCGGCGCTTCCGGCATGAAGTCCCGCCAATGCCGCAGAAGACTTGGCGCTTCATCATCAAGACAAATCCCTCGGCCGAACAGGACCGAACTTACCGGATGAAGGGTCACCTCGAATTCGGTCACGACCCCAAAATTGCCGCCTCCTCCTCGCAAAGCCCAAAACAAGTCCGAGTTCTCGTTGGCGTTAGCGCGGACTACTGATCCATCTGCAACAACCACCGTAAAGCCCCGCACATTGTCACAGGATAGGCCGCACAAACGATTGAGCCATCCGGTGCCGCCTCCGAGAACCAAGCCAGCGGCGCCCGTATGAGAGACGACACCGGCAGGGAATGCGAGTCCCACGGTTTGCGTTACCGAGTCAATGGAACCGAGCAGGCATCCGCCCTCAAATCGTGCATACCGGGCTTCGGGGAAGATTTGGACCTTGCGCATGGGCGAGAGGTCAATGACCAGGCCGTCATCGCACGTGCTAAAGCCGGCAAGACTATGGCCTCCACAACGGACTGCAGTGGTCACACCCGCCGAGCCCGCCGCGTCCACAGCGGCCTGCACGTCACTTGAATCGTTACATCGAGCGATCAGACCGGGCCGGCGAGCAACCAAGCCGTTCCAAATCCGACGGGCGTCGCTATATTCAGCGTCATCGGGCCGCAGTAAACTCCCTTTGAAGCGATGTTTGAGGGAGGCATAAACTTCTTCAGTTGCTTTGCTCATGTGTACTTGGGGCAATCCGGACTGCCCGGAAGCGCGACCAAAAGGATAGAGATGATGCGACAGACAGGCAAGCGGCATACCGGCAGCACGTCTCTTGACACCTGCATGCACGCATTATACGGTTCGCGTGCTTCGCTTCCGTCGCGCAAACAGGTAGTCGCGCTCGGCAGCAAATGCGGCACAAGGAAATCAGATGAGTAGTACTTCTAATCCTCCGACTGTTTTGGACCGCCGCTCAGGATTTCCCGTTGATTCTATTCGCGCACAGTTTCCGGCTCTTCATCGGAAGCCGACTTTTATATTTTTCGACAATGCCGCAGGCGCGCAAGTGCCGCAGGTCGTGCTTGACGCCGTCAACCAGCACTTGGTGGAGCGCAACGTGCAGCGCGGGGGGCGCTATCGGCACAGCCGAGAAGTGGACGCGACCATCGCGCAGGCCCGCGAAAGTGTGGGTGTGTTTCTCAACGCCCGCGATCCGAGCGAAATCGCATTTGGCATGAATGCGACTTCCTTCATCCGAATAGTGAGCCTGGCAATTGGGCAAACACTGCAGGAACGGAACGAAATCATTGTCACCGACATGGATCACGAGGCCAACGTCGCCACATGGCTGGCGTTGCAAAGAGAAGGAGCGAAATTTCTGTGGTGGAAGATGCGGGACGACGGCAATCTGCATCCTGAAGACTTGAAACCCCTGCTGTCTTCGAAAACGCGCCTGGTGGCCTGCACGGTCGCCTCAAATGCGCTTGGCTCGATTGTTGATGTTGCGGCGGCGGCCAAGCTCGCGCACGAAGCTGGCGCGGAAATCTTTCTAGATTGTGTGCACTACGGGCCGCACGCGGTAATGGATGTTCAGGCTTTCGATTGTGATTACCTGGTCTGTTCCGGTTATAAGATTTTTTCTCCGCACATGGGATTCCTGTGGGGGCGCCGAAAACTTCTTGAGAAGCTGCCCACTTTCCGCGAGGACTTCATTCCCGACGAGCCCCCCGGAAAAATCGAGGCTGGAACATTTATTTACGAAAATGTAGCGGGCATGGATGCCGCTGTCTCTTATCTGGAGAATCTGGGAAAGAGTCTGGTAGCTGGAGAGAGAGACAGTCAAGCAACCTCCAAGCGCGCCAATCTCGTGCGTGCAATGACGGCCATACGTTCGTATGAAGAATCGTTGTCGCTCGAGCTGCTGCGTATTTTGCGGGAATGCGGCGCTACCATTTACGGCGTGCGAGAAGATCATCGAGTGCACGAGCGCGTGCCAACGTTATGCTTCAATCTAAAGAAGGTCTCTCCATCGAGAGTCACAGAAACCATGTCGGACGCGGGCATTGGGATACGCGACGGCCACATGTACACACCGCGCCTGATGAAGCGGTTCGGTTTGAGTCAGGACAGCGGCGTAGTTCGCATATCCGCCGTTCATTACAACACCATGGAAGAGATCCATCGCTTTGGCGAACTATTGCTCGATTTGAGCAAGCATGAGTAACGATCCCGGGCCCTCCAGGGGACTCGCACCCGGCACCGCGGATTCGGCGAGCCGCGAGACGGAAAGCAGGGAACTGAGGCGGAGGCTGACCCAGCGGCAGCTCAGCATGCTGGCTATCGGCGGGGCGATTGGTGTCGGGCTCTTTTTGGGGAGCAGCGTGACGATTCGCCTGGCGGGGCCGGGTGTGATCGTGTCCTACCTTCTCGGTGCGGTCATCGCTCTCATCATTGCTTACTCGCTTGTGGAAATGGCAGTCGTACATCCCGTCGCGGGTTCTTTTGGAGTTTATGCTGAGACGTATCTCAGCCCTTGGGCAGGATTCACCGTTCGCGCTACGTACGCACTGATTCAAATCATAGCGATTGGCGCGGAAGTGACTGCGGTTGCCATCTATTTCACGTTTTGGTTTCCCTCAGTCCCTCAATGGATCTGGGTGGTAGGGGTTTCGATCGGACTGGTCGCGCTGAATACGCTTCAGGTAGCTCGCTTCGGTGAGTTCGAGTACTGGTTTGCGTTTATCAAAGTTCTGGCGATTGTCGTTTTTATTGTTGTCGGTCTGGGCTTGATACTCGGTCTGGGGCCGCGGCCGGCCGTTGGTTTGTCGAATCTCACCACCCATGGCGGCTTTCTTCCTTATGGTTGGAGGGGCGTGTGGCTGGCGCTTACTCTTGCGCTTACAAGCTACATGGGCGTCGAAATAATCGCGGTCACCGCGGGGGAAGCGGAGCGTCCGGAAGAATCCATTCCGCGCGCCATGCGTACGATTGTGTTTCGGCTCATCCTCTTTTACGTTCTCGCCATTACCATCATGCTGGCGATGACCCCTTGGAATCACGCGGGCACGGGCACTGGCATTACGGGGAGTCCGTTCGTGAGCGCTTTTTCAGCCGTCGGCATTCCTTATGTTGCGAGCATCATGAATCTGGTGGTGATCACGGCGGCCCTCTCGAGTTCCAACACCGATTTGTACCTCACCACGCGCATGCTTTTTTCCCTGTCCAGGGGAGGATACGCCCCGGAATGGCTCGGGCGCCTCAGCGAAAATGGCGTTCCTCGGCGTGCCCTGGCTGCTTCGACGGGAGGGATGGCGGCAGCGATATTGCTTGCGATTTATGCGCCGGCGAAAGCGTTCCTCATGCTCTATGGCGTTGCCGTCGCGGGGATGTTTTTTGTTTGGATCATCATTCTGCTGACGCATTTCGCGTTTCGCCGCGCGCTTGGTCTCGAACGAATTGCCCGGCTTCCCATGCATTTGCGGTTCTTTCCCTATTCAACATGGCTGGGCATCGCCGCTCTGCTCGGGATCGCCGCGAGCACGTTTTATGTCCAGGGTTTGCAATACTCGGTTCCAGCTTTCGCGCCGTTTCTTCTACTGATTTCTCTGGCGTATTGGAGAGTCCGGCGAGGGAAGGGTTTTGCGCGAGGTACGGAACGCGAGTGATCGAGCGGCTCCCACGGCGGATCTTCTGTCGCAACGACCAGCCGCCATGTCATGGCAGCGCTTGCGCCGGCTGGAAAGATTGGCTGGGGCGGAAGGATTCGAACCTTCACCGTCCTCATTAACAGTGAGGTGTCCTACCAGTTGGACCACGCCCCAGCGGCGTGCCGCGGACCCGGGCTGGCGGTGAGCCGCGCGGAATAGAGTAGGCTCCGCCGCATGCAGAGCGGCGAAGGGTCCTTCTAAGATATCACGACCCTGCCTTTGGCGAATGCCCTGACCAAGAATGTAATGAAAAAATGTTTCAACTTCTCTACTCGCTCAAGCATCAGACTCCGTGACGGTGGGTGACTGCGGAAGGAGAAGCAAGTATAGGCGGATGAGGGGCCAATTTCGCCTCTACTTCGTTCATCGTTTCGGGTTGAAACGCGCAAGTGGGAATACGATTCGAAAATTTTGAAGGTGCCACAAAATCTGGAGGGGAAGTTGCAAGAAGTTATTTGAAGACATGTGGGTGCGGAGGTTGCATTCCAGAATGTTTTGTTGGACACTATCGCGTCAAGCAGGACCCGGGTTTGCACTGTCCGGTTAACTCGTGGGACGCCCTGACCACAGCTCCTTTCCGGAGCGTTCCCCCGCATAGTGCTGAAAAGACATGGCGCAGATTTTTCATCGCAGTACAAATTTCATCGCGCGATTCAGTGTGTTCTCGGCCTTATTCCTGGTCGGACTGGCGCTTGTAGCCGTCCTCGCCGTGGCGCGCTCGCCCTATCTGACGCGCCAGAACATTACCCGGGAGCAACCGGTGCAATTCAGCCATAAACATCACGTCGGCGATGACGGTATTGACTGCCGCTACTGTCATACCGGCGTCGAAACTTCCGCCGTGGCCGGTATTCCGCCGACGAAGACCTGCATGAACTGCCATTCGGTTCTCTTCAACACGTCGGCGTACCTCGAGCCCATTCGCGAGAGCTATCGCAGCGATAAATCCATCCAGTGGGTCAAAGTTCATCGTCTGGCCGATTTCGTCTATTTCAATCACAGCATTCATATCAATAAGGGCGTAGGCTGCTCGACGTGCCACGGGCAAATCAACCAGATGCCGCTGGTGTTTCAAGCCAATACGTTGCTGATGCAATGGTGCTTGGAGTGCCATCGCAATCCGGAGCCGGTTCTCCGCCCCAAAGATCAGGTTTTCAATATGGATTGGAAGGCTCCCGATAATCAAGCGGAAATCGGTGCTGAGCTGAGAAAATCGTACAATCTTCGGACCACGGCCGAGCTGACCAGCTGCTCGACCTGTCATCGCTAATGGACGGTATGCGCGAGCACGAACAACACGAACATCTCGGCGGTCAGCACGATCACGACGATCCGGCTGGAGAGGCGAAGCTGCACGAAGACCCCATGGATTTGGCCGCGGTGCGCGCCAAGCTCCAGTCGAAAACCGGAAAGCAGTACTGGCGAACGCTCGAGGAACTCGCCGGTGATCCCGAATTTGAAGAATTGTTGCACCGCGAATTTCCGCGGCAGGCGCCTTCGGAATGGGACGACGGCGTCGACCGGCGCGATTTCCTGAAGTTGATGGCCGCGTCGCTGGCTTTTGCGGGCCTTTCCGGCTGTGGGCGCACGCCAGAGCAGTATGTTGTGCCGTACGTTAAGCAGCCCGATGGATTGACTCTCGGCAAGCCGCAGTTTTATGCCACGGCCATGCCGTTTGGCGCGGACGCGATCGGCCTGCTGGTGGAAAGCCACGAAGGCCGTCCGACGAAAATCGAAGGCAATCCCGACCATCCATCCAGCCTTGGCGCGACGAACGTGTTCGCGCAAGCTTCGGTCCTGAATCTTTACGATCCGGATCGCGCTCAAACGGTCACGAAATTTGGGGAAATCCAGACGTGGTCTCTGTTTGTGGAAAGCGCGCAAGCCCTCGCGGCGGAGATGAAAGGCACGAACGGCGCGGGTTTCCGCATCCTGACCGGAATCGTCACTTCGCCGACGCTTGCCGCTCAGATTCAGTCGCTACTAACGCTTTTTCCGAAAGCCAAATGGCACCAGTGGGAGCCCGCTGTCAGCGATGGTGCGCGCGAAGGCTCGAAACTCGCCTTCGGCAGCTACGTCAACACCGTCTATCGTCCGGAAAAAGCTGACGTCATCCTTTCGCTCGATTCCGATTTCCTGGGCAGCGGCCCGGGACACATTCGCTACGCGAGAGAATTCTCGCGCCGCCGCAATGTGGACGAATCCCAGGAAGTCAATGCCGCAATCGGGGCGGCCATAGCGTCCAAGGTCCTGGACGGAACAGTAGTTGCGGAACGCATTGTCAACCCGATGAGTCGCCTTTACGTGGTCGAACCCACGCCCACTGTCACCGGCGCGACGGCCGATCATCGCTTGCCCTTGCGTGCTTCCGATGTGGAACTCTTCGCGCGCGCTCTCGTCAAAAGGGTCAGGGATGTCACCAAACTTGACCGATTGGCACTTGACGCTGGGGTCCCGCCACCGGGAAGTGAGAAATGGCTCGACGCCGTTGCTAAGGATCTCCTCGAACATCGAGGCAAGTGTCTCGTTGTTGCCGGAGAGCAACAGTCCGCTTTGGTCCACGCGCTGGTGCACGAGATCAACTCTGCTCTCGGCAATATTGGGACAACGCTCTACTACACCGAGCCCGTGGAAGCGCATCCGGTGAACAATCTCGAATCGCTGCGCGAATTGTGCAGCGACATCTACGATGGCAAGGTCGAGACGCTGCTCATTCTTGGCGTTAATCCGGTGTACACCGCGCCTCACGATTTCGATTTTGCTTCCAAGCTCAAATTCGAAGAAAAGAAAAATCGCAAGCCCGTCCAGAACACCATCTACGTCGGCTCGCATTTTGACGAGACCGCCGAGCTCTGCGACTGGCACGTCGCCGAATCGCACTACCTCGAAACTTGGGGCGATGCGCGCGCCTTCGACGGCACGCTCTCCGTCATTCAGCCTTTGATCGCGCCGCTCTATCACACGCACTCCGCGCGTGAAGTCCTTGCCGCCTTCGGCGACAAACCGGGAGTATCGGATTACGATGCGCTGCGTGACCGGCTGAAGGCCGCGAATCCTTCCGCCGATTTCGAAAAGTTCTGGCGAAAAACACTGAACGATGGCCTCGTAGCCGGTTCGGCGTTCGCGCCCGTCAGCGCCATTTCGAAACTCGGCGGTGACGATCTCCCCGCCATCAAAACCACCTCCGCGACTGACATCGAATTCATCTTCCGCCCCGATCCGTGCGTTTACGACGGGCGCTTCGCCAATAATGGCTGGCTGCAGGAATTGCCCAAGCCGGTCACCAAGCTCACCTGGGATAACGCCGCGCTCATCAGCCCCAAGACTGCCGAGAAATTAGAACTGGCGCACAATGTCGCGTGGCGCGGCGGCGAGCACGGCAAAGTTTATTCGAACGTCATCGACATCGCTCTATCTAACAGCAAAGTCACTGCCGCCGCATGGAGGCTGCCCGGCCAAGCCGACGGCGTAGTGGTCCTTCCTCTGGGATACGGCCGCAAGAAAGCCGGCTACACCGGAACGAACAAAGGCTTCAACGCCTACGCCGTGCGCACTTCTGGCGCCCTCTGGACTACCTACGCCCCCAGCAGCGCCATCAAGAAAACCGGCGTTGATTATCCGCTCGCTTGCACCCAGTATCACTTCAGCATGGAAGGCCGCCAGATCCTGGCAACCGGCACACTCGCGGAATATCGCAAGAATCCGAATTTCGCCAACGAGCATGCGCAACTGCCACCGAAGGAACTCTCCCTCTACAAGGGCGAAGCCGAATATCCCTACGACCGCGACAAGTGGGCGATGGCCATCGACCTCAACAAATGCAATGGCTGCAATGCTTGCGTGGTCGCGTGCCAGTCAGAGAACAACATTCCCGTGGTCGGCAAGGATCAAGTGATGCGCGGCCGCGAAATGCACTGGATCCGCATCGACCGCTATTACGAGAAAGCCAAGTCCGCCACAAACGACCCATCCAGTGATGATGAGTCGCTTTTCAATCCGCCGACATTTTTCCAGCCGGTGCCCTGCCAGCAGTGCGAAAACGCTCCTTGCGAGCAGGTCTGCCCCGTGGGCGCCACCGTGCACAGCGCCGAAGGTCTGAACGACATGACTTACAACCGTTGTGTCGGCACGCGTTACTGCTCGAATAACTGCCCGTACAAAGTGCGCCGCTTCAACTTCCTGCGCTTCCAGGATTGGGAAACGCCCCAACTTAAGCTTTTGCGCAATCCGGAAGTTACCGTGCGCAGCCGCGGCGTCATGGAAAAATGTACCTACTGCGTACAGCGCATCAACAACGCGCGCATTGAAGCGGAAAAGTCCAACGCCTCGATCCACGATGGCGCCATCGTCACCGCCTGCGAGCAAGCCTGCCCGACCGAAGCTATCGTTTTCGGCAACGCCAACGATCCCAACAGCCGCGTCTCCAAGCTAAAAGCGCAGCATCGCAACTATTCACTTCTCGGCGAACTGAATGCACGCCCGCGCACCACCTACCTCGCGGCGGTGCGCAATCCGAATCCGGAATTGGAGTCGGCATGAGCGCCGGGCAACCACCGTTCGATTCTCCCGAAATCCGCCGCCTGACGCCGGTGATCGGCCCGGGGTACACCTACGGCTCGGTCACGGACAAGATCAGTGCAATTGTTCTGACGCGTCCAACCTCTCTCGGCTGGTACATCGGATTTTTGATTGCCTTCAGCCTCATGGGCATGATGACCGTCGCCATCGGCTGGCTGATCATCAAAGGCACCGGCATCTGGGGCATCAACATCCCCATCGGCTGGGGATTTGCTATCGTCAATTTCGTCTGGTGGATCGGTATCGGCCACGCCGGCACGCTCATCTCCGCGATTTTGTTTTTGTTGAATCAGAAGTGGCGCACCTCCATCAACCGTTTTGCGGAAGCCATGACGCTTTTCGCCGTGGCTTGCGCGGGTATGTTCCCGCTCATTCACACCGGCCGACCGTGGATGGCGTTTTACATGATGCCGTACCCCAGCACCATGGGAATTTGGCCGCAGTTCCGCAGCCCACTGATCTGGGACGTGTTTGCGGTTTCGACCTACGGCACGGTTTCGCTGATGTTCTGGTTCGTCGGTCTGATCCCGGATTTGGCAACTCTGCGCGATCGCGCCGTCAAGAAGCCCATGAAAATTATTTACGGCATGCTTTCGATGGGTTGGCGCGGATCGGCGCGGCACTGGCATCGCTATCAGTCGGCGTACCTTTTGCTGGCGGGCTTGGCAACGCCGCTCGTGCTCAGCGTACATTCGGTGATCAGCTTCGACTTTTCCATCGCTATCGTTCCCGGTTGGCATACCACGATTTTTCCGCCGTATTTCGTAGCCGGCGCCATCTATTCTGGCTTCGCGATGGTCTTAACCATCGCAATTCCGCTGCGCAAGGCGTATGGCCTTGAAGACTTCATCACTATGCGCCATCTGGACAACATGGCCAAGGTCATGCTGGCCACCGGCCTCATCGTTGCCTATGGCTACTTCATGGAATTCTTCATGGCCTCTTACAGCGGCAACAAGTTTGATGTTTTCCTGGTCCAGCAGCGCTTGCATGGCCCGTACGCGCCGTTTTACTACGCGCTGCTTCTTTGCAACATCCTGATTCCGCAACTCCTCTGGTCCTTCAAGATGCGCCACAACGTGGCGGTCCTGTTCTTCATGTCCATCGTCGTGAATATCGGCATGTGGCTGGAGCGCTTCGTCATTGTGGTCATCAGCCTGACGCGCGACTACGTGCCTTCTGCCTGGGGCCGCTATAGCCCCACGTTCTGGGATTGGGCCACCTTCATCGGCACCATGGGCATGTTCGTCACTCTGATCTTCCTGTTCGTGCGCGTTCTCCCGGCGATTTCCATCGCGGAAATGCGCGAACTGGTGGCGGAAACTTCCGAGGAAGAGAAATAATGCATCTGCAGCGCTCCCATATCTATGGCGTCATGGGTGAATTCGGCGAACCGGAAGAGCTGATTCACGCCGTGGAGAAAATTCGCGCGGCCGGCTACCGCCGTGTCAACGCCTATTCGCCATTCCCTGTCGAAGGCCTTTCCGAGGCCCTCGGCCTCAAGCGCAACATGGTTCCGTTTATTTGTATGCTTGGGGGACTGGCCGGCGGCGTTGGTGGTTTTTTCTTTCAGTACTGGGCGGCGGCAATCACGTATCCGCAAAACATCGGCGGCCGTCCCCTCAATAGCTGGCCCGCGTTCATTCCTGTCACCTTTGAGCTGACGATTCTCGGCGCGTCGCTGGCCGCAGTTTTCGGCATGCTGGCGCTGAACAAATTACCCCAGCCGCACCATCCGGTCTTCAATGTTCACCGCTTCTCGCATGCCTCCTCCGACCGTTTTTTTGTTTGCATCGAGGCCAAGGATCCGAAATTCCGTCTGGAGGAATGCGCGCGCATCCTCCAGGAAGTTCACGCTCACCATATCACCGAGGTGTCCGATGACTGACACCTCGCGTTTTCTCGCCGCTGCTTGCGCCGCCGCTTGCTTGATTTTCGGCGCCGGTTGCGAATATCTCCGGCAGGACATGGCCAACCAGCCGAAGAATCGTCCGCTTTCTCCCTCAGCATCTTTCGAAGACGGTCGTTCCGAGCGCCCGCTTGTTGAAAATACCGTGGCGCGTGGTTCGCTCGCCAATGACGAACTCTTTGTGCCCAAGGACTCGAACAATTTCCCGTTGCCCGTGGACCTCGCGCTCCTCGTGCGCGGCGAAGAGCGCTACAAGATTTTCTGTACTCCCTGCCACGGTTTGCAGGGCGACGGAAACGGCATGGTGGCCATGCGCGGCATGAAACCGCCGCCCAGCTATCACCAGGATCGTCTCCGCCAGGCGCCCAACGGCTATTTCTACGACAACATCACCAACGGTTTCGGCCAGATGCTCGGTTACTCGGCGCAGATTCCTCCGCGCGATCGCTGGGCCATCATCGCGTATATCCGCGCGCTGCAGCTCAGCCGCAATGCCAAGATTGCCGATCTGCCCGCGGAGCTTCGCGAAAAGCTGAATCCAACTCCGTCTGCCAAACCGAGTGCCGCGAAGGATTCGACAGGAGGCAGCTTCTAATGGCTGCGCAGGAATATCAGGCACCGGAAAGCGTCGGCCGCCTTCAACAATGGGCGCTATCGATCGGCGGCGTCGCGCTGCTGGTTTCTATTCTCGGCGCTGTGCGCAGCCCCGCGGATTTCTATCAGTCCTACTTGATGAGTTTTCTTCTCATTCTCGGCTTGACCGTCGGCTCGTTGGGCCTCTTGATGTTGCAGCACCTGACCAGCGGCCACTGGGGCATCGTCATTCGCCGGTCTCTGGAATCCGCAACGCGCACGCTCCCGCTCATGGTCATTGCTTTCTTGCCCATTGTGTTATTCGGAATGCACTATCTCTATTCGGGCCACGGAGACGAAAAGGGCTGGCTCAACGCGCCGCCAACCGGCGAAGGCGCTCTCTCGAATTTTCAAAAAACCTACCTTACGCCAAATGGCTTTTACACCCGGGCAGCTATCTACTTCGCCGTTTGGCTGGTGCTGATGTTCACCTTCAATATTTTGTCGAAGCAACAGGACGCCAACCCCGAAGACCGCGCTTTGCGCCTCCGCTTCAAAATGCTCGCCGGACCGGGCATCATTCTTTATGTTTTTGTCATGAGCTTCGCGGCCATTGATTGGGCCATGTCCCTCTCTCCTCACTGGGCCTCCACCATCTATGGCTTCCTGTTCGTGGCCGGACAATTGATCTCTTCAATGTCCTTCATGATCGCGGTTGTCGTGCTTCTGGCGCGCAGCGAGCCTTTTGCGAGCGTCCTTCAGAAACGCCATCTTCACGATTTGGGGAAACTGCTCCTCGCTTTCGTGATGCTCTGGGCGTATTTCGACTTCTCGCAGCTCTTGATCATCTGGTCCGGCAATCAGCCCGAAGAAATCAGCTTTTACCGCACGCGATTGTACGGCGGCTGGGGCGTCGTCGCCGTGATCGTTCTGGTGTTCCATTTCTTCGTGCCTTTCTTCCTGCTCCTTTCGCAGGATGTAAAGCGCAACGCCAAAGTGCTTCCGAAGATCGCCATGTGGCTCATCTTCATGCGCCTTGTGGATCTGTATTGGATGACCCGTCCGGAGTTCACATCTCGTGCCATGCCTACTTGGCTGGACATTGTTTTGCCCCTTGCCCTCGGCGGGTTGTGGCTCGGCTTCTTTGCATTTAACTTGAAGCAGTGCCCGCTTCTCCCGCTAGGCGACCCGAAGTTGGCGGAGGCCATCGAGCATCATGAGCACTGAGTCCCACAACACGGGGCAGGAGCCGCGCCACACCGACGTCTCGTTCGAGGAGCGCGACATCAAGGTCGGCACCATCTATGGGTATCTGTTTGCCCTGAGCGCGGCAGTCGTGGTTTCCGCGCTGATTTGCGTTTATATTTTGCGCTTCACTCTAAATTTCGCAGCCTCAACCGACACGCCTCCTCCCCCGTCTCGCGAGGCTCTTGGCAAGGATTATCGAATGATGCCGCCGGAGCCGCGGCTGCAGGGCGTCCCCGGCCATCAAACCGATCCGCAGGCCGACTTGCGCAAAAAGATTCAGGAAGACTCCGAGGCCAATGAAAAACTCGAATGGCTTGACAGGTCCAGCGGCATCGTCCAGATCCCCGTTAAGGATGCGATGAAAATCATTGCCGAGAAGGGTTTGCCCGCGGGGCCCGCGCCGGCAACGGCGAAAAAGAAATAACGCAATGAATAAAGTTCGACACTTCGTCTGGATTCCAGTGCTCTTTCTCACTGCCGGCACTCTGCACGCTCAGGCGGTCCCCAGCAACACCGGCCCATCGGCCGCGACCATGCCACGGGCTTTGCAGAACGTGGGCTTCGAGCCGCCGCTCAACGGGCCTATGCCGCTGGATCTCCCATTCCGCGACGAAACCGGCCGCAGCGTCCGACTCCGCGATTATTTCGGGCAGCAAAAGCCCGTGGTCCTCGCTTTCGTTTATTACGGTTGCCCCATGCTTTGCGATCAGGTCGAACAGGGCGTTGTCGGCGTCCTGCGCATGCTCACCTTCAATCCCGGCCGCGACTACGAAGTCGTTTTTGTCAGCTTCGACTCCCGCGAGACGCCGGAGATGGCTGCGGAAAAGAAAAAGAAGGCGCTGGCTCATTTCCGCCGTCCGGAAACGGATTCCGGCTGGCATTTCCTCACTGGCGCGAAAGAATCCGTCGAAGCCGCCACCAAAGCCGCGAACTTCCGTTTCTCCTTTGACGCCAAGAACAATCTCTTCGCCCACGCGGCTGGCGTGATGATTCTCACGCCGGACGGCCACATCTCGCGTTATTTCTACGGCATCGAATATCCCGGCCGCGACATGCGCCTCGGGCTCGTGGACGCCTCCGCCGGAAAGATCGGGACGCCCATCGATCACGTTTTGCTCTTTTGCTATCACTACGACCCCACGGCCGCCACCTACAGCGCTTCGATTCTCAAGATCATTCGTCTCGGCGGCGTTCTTACGATTCTCTGCATCGTCGGAGGAATTTTGATTTCACGCCGTCGCGAAACGCTGGCGGCAGCCAGGAATTTGCGCCAGCCGCTTCCAAGCGGCATGGAACGAGGAGCACACTAAATCGTGCAGTCGCAATTGCCAATCTATCCCGAGCAAGCGTCCAACTTCGCGCCGCACGTGGACTCGCTGATGCTCTTTATCACCGCGATTTGTGTCTTCTTCGCGACTGCCGTTACCGTGGCCATCGTCATTTTCTTCTTTAAATTCCATCGTAAACAGCCGAATGACGTCGGTGTTCCCATCGAAGGCGATTCGCGCCTCGAAGCCGCCTGGATGATTATCCCGCTCATTCTGGCCATGGCCATGTTCAGTTGGGGTGCCGTCGTCTATGTTGATTATCGCCGCGCGCCGCAGGATACCCTGGACGTTTACGTGATCGGCAAACAGTGGATGTGGAAGGCGCAGCAGCCCAACGGGTTGAAAGAGATCAATGAATTGCATGTTCCCGTGGGCCGCAACATTCGCCTGATTCTGGCCAGCGAAGACGTTATTCACGATTTTTTCGTTCCGGCTTTTCGCGTGAAAATGGACGTTGTTCCCGGGCACTACAACACCATGTGGTTCCGTCCCACCAAGCCCGGACGCTACCATTTCTTTTGTTCGCAGTACTGCGGCACGAACCACGCGCTGATGGGCGGCTGGGTTACCGTCATGGAACCGTCTGACTACGCCGCGTGGCTCTCCGGTTCCTCCGGCGGAAGCGCCAATCCCGTCGTTGCCGGCGAAAAGCTTTTTGCCGAAAGAGCTTGCATCACGTGTCATGTCGCCGACGGCACGGGCCGCGCTCCCTCGCTCAATGGCCTTTACGGCGCCCAAGTTCTTCTGGCCGATGGCTCGACGGTCACTGCGGACGAAGCGTATCTTCGCGAATCGCTTCTCCAACCCAATGCGAAAATTGTAGCCGGCTATCAGCCATTGATGCCTGCGTTCCAGGGACAGCTTACCGAGGAGCAGATTTTCGCTCTTACCGCGTACATCAAGTCTTTGCAGTCGCAGCCGGTTCCCGCGAAGGGCTCCGGCATTGCGCCGCCTACGGGGAACAAATAAGTCATGAGCAACACGCCACCAACGACGTTGCCCGGCCACAAGCCGCCGCACGAAGACTATTTGAATGCCACCTATGGCATCCGCTCGTGGCTGCTCACCACCGACCACAAGCGCATCGCGCTGCTCTATCTCGGTTCGGTGACGGTTTTCTTTTTCATCGGCGGAATCTTCGCCACCATGATCCGTATCCACCTGCTCACCCCCACTGGCGCTCTGGTCACGCCCGAAACCTATAACAAGCTTTTCACCATGCACGGCGTGGCCATGATCTTCTTTTTCCTGATCCCCTCGATTCCCGCCGTCCTTGGCAATTTCCTGATTCCCCTCATGATCGGCGCGAAGGATCTGGCCTTTCCGAAAATCAATCTTCTCAGCTGGTATATCTACATCGTTGGCGGCTGCTTCGTTCTGTATTCCTTCGGCACCGGCGGACTGGACACTGGCTGGACCTTTTACACCCCGCTCAGCAGCGTGTATTCCAATTCAGCCGTCACTCCAGCAGTTATCGGCATCTTCATTAACGGCTTCTCCTCGATTCTGACGGGCCTCAACTTCATCGTCACCATCCACACCATGCGTGCCCCTGGCATGACCTGGTTCCGGCTTCCCCTATTCGCTTGGGCGCATTACGCCACCAGCTTGGTCATGATCTTGGGCACGCCCGTTGTCGCCATCACTCTCTTGCTCGCTGGCCTTGAGCGCATGTTTCATCTCGGCTTTTTCAATCCCGCCCTCGGCGGCGATCCCATCCTCTTTCAGCACCTTTTCTGGTTCTATTCGCATCCTGCGGTATACATCATGATTCTTCCCGCCATGGGCGTGATCAGCGAGATTATTCCCACGTTCGCGCGCAAGCCTATCTTCGGATACTCCTTCATCGCCGGCTCGAGCATCGCTATCGCCGTCATCGGTTTTCTCGTCTGGGCGCACCACATGTTTGTTACCGGCGAATCCACTTACGCCGCGCTCACGTTTTCTTTCCTCAGCTATCTGGTGGCCATCCCCTCGGCGGTCAAAGTCTTCAACTGGACCTCCACCCTTTACAAAGGCTCCATCTCCTGGGACACGCCGATGCTCTACGCGTTCGGCTTCATCGGACTTTTTTTGATTGGCGGCCTCACCGGACTGTTCCTCGCCTGCCTGGGCCTGGACATTCATATCCACGACACCTACTTCGTGGTTGCGCATTTCCACTACATCATGGTCGGCGGCGCGGTCATGGGTTATGTCGGCGGCATTCACTTCTGGTGGCCGAAGATTACCGGCAGGCTTTACCCCGAAACTCTCTCGCGCATCGCCGCCGTCACCTTGTTTGTCGGCTTCAACCTCACCTTCTTTCCGCAATTCATTCTTGGCTACCTCGGCATGCCGCGCCGCTATCACACCTATCCGCCGGAATTCCAAGTGCTCAATGTGTTGTCCACCGCCGGCGCTTCAATACTCGCGCTGGGTTATCTTCTGCCGATGATTTACCTGACCTGGTCCATGCGCTACGGCAAGGTTGCCGGCAAGAACCCGTGGCCGGCCACCGGCCTCGAGTGGACGACCGATTCGCCCCCACCGACGGAAAATTTTCATGTCACACCGGAAGTTACCTGGGAGCCTTACGACTATTTGAACCGGCCGGACCTCGGCTTGGCGGGAACGCCATCGCCCGCCCCGGCTCATGGTGATGACTGATTTGTTGTGTTGAATTTGTGTTGTTGTCTTATGTAGGGGCGGACTTTAGTCCGTCCCGCAGTTGACCCCAAGCCAGGCAGCATTGGCTGAGGAAGAGGAGCACCGAGTGCATCGCACCGGCGATCTGTACGGCCATTTTCAAACGCTCGAGCAGCAGAAGGAAACCGCTACGCTCGGGATGTGGATTTTCCTGGTCACTGAAGTCCTGTTCTTCGGCGGAATGTTCCTCGCTTACACCATCAATCGCACCGCGTTCAGCACCGCCTTCGGCATCGGCAGCAACACGCTGGATATCAAGCTCGGCGCCGGCAACACCGTCGTGCTGATTATGAGCAGCCTGACCATGGCCATGGCCGTGTGGTCCGCGCAAGTCGGTAAAAAGAAACTAGTTAGTTTTTTCTTGATTGCCACGCTTGGTCTCGGCACTGTCTTTCTTGGCGTCAAAGCGGTCGAATACAAGCAGAAGTTTGACCATCATCTCATCCCCGGCCGCAGCTTTGACATGAAGTATCACCCAACTCATCCCATGGCCGGAGATGACCTTAAGGAATTGGCCCTGGAGAAGGAGGAAGTGGATAAGGCGTTCGCCGTCGATCCGGACATCAACTTCCATGGACAGCTTTATTTTTCTCTCTACTTCGGCATGACTGGCCTGCACGCCTTGCACATGATCATCGGCGCTGGCCTCCTCCTCTGGCTCATCAAGGGCTCCTTTGCCGGCCGCTTCACGCCGCAGTACAACACCCCTGTCGAAATCGTCGGCCTGTACTGGCACTTCGTTGATATTGTGTGGATCTATCTGTTCCCGTTGTTATATCTGATTGATAGGCACCGGTAGGAGCAAAGGGAGAGTCGCGCGTGTCCGAGCACATTGTTTCGCCAAAAATCTACATTGGCATTTTCGCGGCCTTGATGCTTGGCACCGGGATCACCGTCTGGGCCGACTTCCAGAACTTTCATCAGTTCAATATCGTCATAGCTC
>Ga0137415_10000588_pt1 | contig 35439 bp, 32 predicted proteins | sample CZODoug3_1_1_16f_FD_183082 | JGI IMG/M metagenome (GOLD analysis project Ga0137415, IMG submission 183082) | Vadose zone soil fungal communities from Angelo Coast Range Reserve, California, USA - CZODoug3_1_1_16fungal (Hybrid Assembly) | ecosystem: Environmental > Terrestrial > Soil > Vadose...
GCCATTGGTAGCTCAGCGGTGCCGTGCCCGTGGCCACTACTGCGAACGTCGCCGTCTGCCCCGCTGTCACCGTCTGGTTGGCCGGCTGCGTGGTGATCGTCGGCGCCACCGCTGCGGCATTCGCGGTGAAGTTCACTCCCGTAATGTTGGTCCCATTGACCGTCGTGCTCTGGTTGCTAGGAGTAAACGCATAACCAGCGTGGCTCGGAGCAACCGTGTACGTCCCGTTGGGTAATCCGGCGAATGAGTAGCTCCCTACGCTGTCCGCCGTCGCAGTGGTGCTCGTTGCCCCGCTTAGTGTCAGCGTAGTTCCGCTTCCTCCCGCGGCAGGACTAATCGTGCCCGAAATACTGAAACCGGCTGTCTTAAGCCCGTGGCCGCCACTGTGCCCGTGATTCCCGCTCGAGGTACTTGAATTAACTTGGTAGTAGTAAGTCGTGCCTGCGGCCAAACCAGATAGGGTTACCTGATGGCTCGTGACCATTGCCGAATCGACTGGCGTACTGGATCCGTAGGAAGTACTGGTTCCATAATCCACCGATGAGTCAGCAGGGACATTCGTCGTCCAAACAATTTGAGCGGTCGAGGTCGTGGCCGGTCCAGCTTGTACGTTCGTAATGTCCAGAGACGACGGCGGCGGAGTATTGCCTGTATTGTTAGCGCCGCTAACCACACCTGCGCAGCCAACGAGACCAAGACTCGAGATCAGTCCGCATGACACTGCGACCAGTAAGAGTGCGTGCTTGGCGCCCTTAGCTTGCTCCATCGATTTCGACATTTTCCCCTCAGTGAGTGGCAGAATCGAGATAGGGGTCGAGACGCCAGGCGCATTCCCCGACGCGTTCTCAGGTTAAACCAACCTAACGGCTCAAGTAACTGGACGAACGCCGCAAAAGAGGTCAGTTGTGTCGTCCACCTAAAGCCTGTACTGAAGGGTAGTACCACTCGCGGCCAGAAAAGCGCTCCCCGGAAGGACGGTCGTTAACTAGGGCACGCCCACGTCCACGTCCACGTTGAGTGGCAATCAACCAAACTACGAGAAATCAATCGTTGCTGGCACTTGTACGTCAGTCCTAGTCTACTGATATCCGAGCGATGAACGCCAGGATCTATTTTGCGAGATTTCCGGGGGTGATCTCTCCTCGGCCAGCTGCAGTTTTGTTTTCTTGAGATCTTTTCTCCGCAATTGAATGCTAGCGCCGCCAAAATGTAATCTAGGAACTGTAATCTAGGAACCGAATTCAAGAACACCCTGCAGAGCTTGGTGTCCTTTGCAGTAAGACAAGGAGAAGCCACGACGTGCATGCGACTTCGCGCATCTCAATGGCCTTCTTACTATTAATCCTGATCAGCCCCGTATGGGCCGCGCACTTAGTCTTCCGGATTCGCAGATCCATCCACTTTATCCGACAATTCCACCGGTGGACTCTGCTTTTCATGATGACTGCTCTTGTAGGTCTTCTATTTACTATCAGTTACACACACCGATATCTTGTGACTAGCTATCGCTATATACTTGCCGGCGTCAATGGCAATCCAACAAAGAAGCTTGCCTCTGTTCATATCAACCCGCGTCAGCCTAGCTTAGCGATTCCAGCAACATTTCTTGGTTTTTCGCATGAGTGGGGAGGCGCCCAGATATTCATGGGCTCGCCCTCAACGGGTACGAATCCGATCTATCGGCAGCTGGTCAAGAATCTATTCGCCTACGGGGCGGGTCCGCTGATTGTGCGCGTCGGGGGAGGCAGCACGGATACCAGCGCGGCGCCAACCGCTGGTGAGGTCGACGCCTTCGCGCAGCTTTATCACGACGTCGGTGCAAAGTTTTACCTCGGCGTGAACCTGGGCAGCAACAATGTGAACTTGGCGACTGACCAGGCACAATTTTACGCGCAGCATATGCCGGCAGGATCGTTGTTGGGGATGGAGATTGGGAACGAGGTCGACGACTACCAATTCAACGGGATTCGCTCGTCGGCATATGCGTTCAACAACTTTCTTTCAGAATGGCGGCGCTGGCAGACCGCGATTAATATCCCGGTAATCGCGCCAGGGACGAAATTCATGGGCCCTTCATTTGGCGGCCAAGTGCCTTGGGTATGGACATCGAAATACCTGACGGAGTTCGTGAGCTCGGTGTCCGGCAACTTGAACACTGTGAGCCAGCATTGGTATGCGGGAAGCCATTGCGGTGCAAACAGTAATCCTCCGGATTACTTGTTGCAGCCCCAGGCATCCAAAAACGGGATGCAAGCAATCAATTTTGCTGTGGCGCCAGTGCACGGCGCTGGTCTTAGCCTTCGTATGGGAGAGATGAACTCCATTGTTTGCAGCGGCGAGCCAGGTGTAAGCGATACCTTCGCTTCTGCTCTGTGGACCATTGACACCATGTTTGAACTCGCGAGTGCCGGGGTTGATGGCGTGAACTTTCACATGGACTTGGACGATTTCTACGGAGCGTTCCTGTTTAACGTGAACACCAGCACGACGCCGCACACGTACACCATAAACGTTATTCGGCCAGAGTATTACGGAATGCTGTTCTTCCAGCAGGCCGCCGCAAATGGCGCGAAACTTCTTCCTGTGACAGTGAGCACCTCGGCGAACCTGAAGATTTGGGCTACGGTCGACAACACCAAGCGCGTGCGCATCGCGCTCATCAACAAAGATAAAGGCGCGAACGTTACAGCTACAATCCACTTGAGCGGCTACAGGACCGGGATGCTAACCCGGCTACTGGCATCGGGCTACCAGGCAAAAACGGGAATCACGCTCGCCGGGCAAACTTTCGACAGCAGCAAGGATGGCACTCCACAGGGAACACCGAAAAGCGAGAGTGTGAGTCCACGAGCCGGCCACTATTGGATCCCGATGCCCCCTACAAGCGCCGCTCTGCTGACGGTAGAGGTGTCGAAGCTCCCGAATGACTTGAGGTAAGCACCAATTCAGGAATATCGGCTTTGCGGAAATAGGGCTTCCGCAGACAGAACCGCTAGGAACAGGTCGACGGCCGAGAGACGGGCTTCCTATCTTACAGGTCGCGCTAATGCAGGAATGCGATCTGCCAATTTATTTCTGAGACGGTTCATCGCGATAGAAGAGGACCGGCCACAGGCAAGTAAGGACTCCTGGAGCGGCAAAGTTCTGCCCGGTCGAGTTGTGACGGAAAACAATAGCACACAAAGCTGCGCCGATGAGCGCTCTTGGCCAGAGCAATCCCTGAATAACACCGAAATGAGGGCCATTCCTATCGGCCGCTCTCGTCAACGAGTACCGAAACCAGGTCGTTCGCGGGCCAGAACAACAATCGTGCGGCCAAGCCCGGCCCATTCCTTCACACTCTGGATGCATGCCTCGGGGAGGAAGCACTGAATGAGGGCATTAGCTCTACTGGAATTCACTACCCGCAGGATGCCGCGACGTCCTTCTGGTCCGATCGTGGTCATCTTCAAAAGATCGAAGCGTCCGCTAATGAGTCGTTTTAGTTCTCTTCTGTTCAGCCACTGGCGTACCTGTCCTTGAGCCTGGGGTGCAACCTCCACTCGTTCCAGTATGAACTTATTCTGGCAAGTAAGAATTAGGTAGCCGTTGGGCTTTAACCAAGATGCCATGCGCTTCACGAATCCCGCCTGATCTACCAGGTATGGGATGGTCTCAAGGCAGAAGATAACGTCAAAATGGCCTTCTTGCAGGTCGATTTTCATGACATCTCCGGCAAGAAAATGCACATGGGGCGCCCGCTGCTTGGCTCGGGCAATGACATCGTCGGCGAGATCCAATGCCGTCACAGGACCAAACTCGGCCAGTCGCTCCGACATCCACCCAGTCGCACATCCCAATTCTAAAATTTGAGGTTCGTCAAGTCCGAGCGATTTGAACAGTCCGATACACACCTGAGCTCGCCTGATCGATGCTTGGTCGAGTACCGCCTGTTCGCGATACTTGGCATTCCATTCATTCCAAAAGTGCTGTTGTTCGGCAATCGATGGTTGGCGGATTTGCTGTTTGCTCATGGGCCTTTCAGCGATGCAGTCTCCTCTGGATATAGTTTGTACTACTCGTAGCGGCAAACGATCAACTATCCGCCGAGGTTGCTGTGCGAGCAGCAGAAAGTCAGAGCTTCACGGCTTCCAGCACGAGCGGGTTGCTGCAGCGGCTGATCTTGATGATGCAAGTGGGCTTCCTGCTGCTACCCTTGAGACTCAATGCCGCGCGAAAGGAAAGCCCCCACTGAACAGAATGTCCGACTTCCGAAAATTACTGATCGCTGCGAGATTCGCCTCCGCCACACACCCTATCACTCCTGCGTCGTCTATCAATCCAAACGCCGGAATGGCGTCCGGAATTAGATCAAACCGGCTCAGGAAATAAATAACGGCGGCGACCACTATGAGAATCGAGTCGGCTGGCGCGCAGTACTTGCCGGCCACCCATGCGTGGATCATACGAAGGAATGTTTGCAAGCTCTCCCACGGGGCAAGGAGAGACTCGTAGTATCTCTGATTTGCTGCTGGCTATCTTTTGATGCCTGCCCAATTACTGCCGCCACCGATATACCTTGATTTGTCCATACTCCTGGCTCGGTAGAGTCAATATCAGTTCAGCTCGAGGATCTGGGACACCGTTCGTCTGCCACTCCTTGAGGTAAGGAGTCAGTTCCGGCCCCTTTTCTCGGAGCACCAGCAGGTCTACATTGTTCGCGGCGATATACCTCAGGGCCGTGGAGGAATCCGTATAGGGATAGTTTCGAACCACTGCACCAGCGTAGAAAGCGGGGATTGGGGATACGTCCATGATCTTCCCAACTCCTAGAAACTGCCTCTTCAGTTGGAGCCCCAGTGTTTTGAGCGCCAGGTCATCCCTATGCAGATCCGGAAAAGTTTGTACGTTCACCCAGCCGATAAGAAGCATTCCGCCAACAGCAAATCCACTCACGCTTAATCCGATACGAGAGACGCACCTCGGTCCGGGAAGAAGGTTGTGAGCCGTCTCCTCGCTCCAGTTTGCAAGCTCGTTAACGCCCTTGGCAGCCCAAATAATCAACAACGGCAGAAATGGTATAACAAACCTCGAATTGAAAAAGATCAATGAGAACATAGGTACGACTAGGCAGACGAGAATGGTGATCAGTACACCCTCCCCTACAGCTCGTTCTTGGTTCCATGCGGATCCGAACCAACCCATCGCAACCAATCCTATCAACCACGCTCCCCCGCAGGCCCCATGCTTCAGCAAGTAATAAACCACTTGCCGCGTATTCTGCCGCGCCGCTGATCGAATCAGGCGTATGCTCGTCGAAAAGTCGAATTTTGTGCTGAGGATGACTTCGAGATCGGATCGCATGTTGAGGCCCCGTGGCGTCAAGGTATCGTCGATTGCGTAATTCGCCTGGTTAAGTGACATTCCCTGCAAAAGCATCCGTGAGAGTGCGAAGTTAGAGCTACTTTTAGCCTCCAATCGAAACTGGCCGGTGCGAACCTTGAGGAAGATTACATAGGGCGCGCCGAGAATGGCGAAAGCGGCGATCTGGCAAACCGCCACTTGCATTGCTCTGCTCCTGTGCTTCCAACCGTAAAGGACGACGATGGCGGCCGTTACCACCGCAAGAAGCAACGCTTCAGGACGTATTAGGTAGGCAAGACCGAACGCGACGCCGGCACAAAGTGCTGTCGCGCGATATTGACTCCGCGCTGCAAGAAGGCTGCAGAGTATCCCAGCATAGAGAAAGAAAGTGTAGCTCGCTTCGGACAATACCGCGACGGACGCTCCGACCAGGACGGGATGAAGGGCTGTGATGAGAGCAGCTGTTTGACCAACTCGGTGATCATACATCTCCCTTGCAATCAGATAGACAGGAATAACTATGAGCGAACCAAAGAACAGCGACACTAGCTTGGCCGCGAGCTCAACGTTCGGGCCCATGAGGTGAACACCAGCTATGAGCAACGGGAACAGCGGCGGATATAGGAGCTGTAGCCCCCACGCGTGCATCCCAATCCATCCCGCTCCAGCCGCAAAATTATCGGCGACGCGTGCGTAGTACGCCCCTTCCGACTCAATCAACATGGGCCTTGCTAGGAGGCTGACGATCCGCGCGGCAACAGATACCACCAGGATGCTGGCGATCGGAACCCAACCGCGCACGTCGGAGGGCTGGCTTCCATCGAACGATCTTTTGAGCACGGCAGCTTTCATTTGGAATTTCTGTTTTGAGCTTCCCCTTCGCCCGAGAGCCTAGACGTCTTGCCCCGTAGTGTCAAACGTAAGTCGCCCTTGCCTCTTTGGGGCGGTAGTGCGGCTCGTTTTTGCCGTTCGTTCTCGGAGCCGCTGTGAGGACTTTGCCCGCCGCATTCTTCCTCGCCGCTGACACTTCTACGCTCGATGCTTTCGAGCGCGCGTTTGCTGTCTGTCTTGGTTCCCTAACCGTCTCAGCATGCTGCGCCGAACAGCCCCTGACTCAGCTGTCCTTCAGCTAGCAGCAGCCAATAATAGCGGCATGCTTGACAAGCCGTCGCCCGTCTTGACCAACTTTTGCTGGCCGAGGGGCATATGCATCCAAACAGCACGACCGAAAACAGGCGCGTCAGCGCCAGTTCCAATAACAAGCTCGCAAAGCTGACCATTCCGACGCCGGCCAGCAGGATGCGGCGATCGATCTGCCTTAGTAGGTTCGGCGCATCGATAACCGCGGACTCATTAGTCTCTTTTCTGATTGGCCTGTCCATTAAGCGTCCTTCAGACGAGCGCAGCTTGGCTTGATCTGCATGCGCCTAGTGTCAGAGAATCGATCGTTATCGGATCCTTCCTTCATGAACCCTCTTGCTCTGCCCAAGAAGAAAAGTTGCAAGCATGTGTCGAGCATTCCTTTTGATGGACGATCAACCGCTGATTGGAACTGATGCCCTGCCCACATTAACGAGCACGGCCGTTGAGCCGGCATAGCCACAATCTGCCCAGATTCGTTACGAATTCAATCTGATCCTGCAAGGATAACTTCGACGTCCCGTGGACGCGCGGAGCGAAGTGAATTGGAATCTCCACGACGCGAGCGCCCTTCCGGATAAGTTCCGATAGAAGCGACGATTGAAACGAGTATCCACGCGTAGCCAGCGGCCCTAGATTGCATTCAGCAATCAGGTCTGCGCGAATGCAGCGATATCCAGATGTGCAGTCGTGCAGGCGAGGCAGGCCGGCGGCCAAGCGTACCAGAATCGTGCCGAGTCGACTGATGAGCCGCCGGTAAAAGGAGAGTGCGGGCCTACCCGCACCAGGCGCAAATCGCGAACCGATGACGAGGTCGAAGCCGTACTGCGTTAAGTTCACAAATAGCGGGATAAGACTTGGATCGTGCTGCTGGTCTGCATCCATCTGTAGAATCAGGTCCGGTTGAAGGGTTGCGAGTGCGTGGGCCATACCACGCTTGTAAGCCTCGCCGAGGCCTGCCTTCTGACCGCTTAGCAGGTGGAGATGCGGGTTGTGTTTCATCCATTCGGCGACGACCGAGCCCGTCCGGTCGGGTGAATTGTCATCGACGACCAGAAGGTGCAACTCATGTGTTGGGATCTTGTCCGCCTGCTCGAAAACCTGGGGCAGCAGCTCGGCCAGGTTCGCTGCCTCATTGTACGTTGGCATGATGATACAAGCTTTCTTGTTCATCCATGAACTCCGGCTGTTCGCCGACAGCCCCGATAGCGGATAGTCCAAGACAGTTCTTCGACAAAATACGACCGCACTCAGCGAGCAGCCCGGGCGTCGCATGTGAAACAAGTTCCTCGCTGGCAATAGCCTGCGGTTGAGGCATCGTCCTAGTCAAACGGGCAACGCAGGCAAGCGCACGTGTATCTCAAGGTCTGGGAAACTCTGCTATTTTCGTTGATTCGATCATGTGCGCGCTCCCTCATCAGCTTGCTCCTTAGAAAAGCACTCAGATATCTCAGCCCACGCAACTCCGTAGAAAAATCCATGTCGAGAAAGAGATCTGCTCGAATGGAGAAGGTGTCGGCGGCGGAATGAGAGATGAGCGGGCGATTTTCAGAATCAGTTGGTAGCAGCACCCACACCGAGCGACTTCTTAGGGAAATGTATGTTTTCCTCCGATTGTCCACGGTTTAGTAGCAGAGCCGTGGCGTAGGGTAAGATGATTGCGCCTAGAGCCAATAGGTAGCAGGTCGCGGCAGCGGCGAGGACAATTCGGAAACCGAAAGCCATTGCCAGAATCACTGAGGATATCGACCCGAGCACAGTAAAAAAGCCGTTTACACCCCACGCCCAAGGGACAAGCGCAGGGACCTCTTCCGCAACAATGCGCAAACCGCAAGGGAAAGGCATTCCGAGTAGAAATCCAAGCGGAACAATCAACGCGACCGAAATGAATACACGCCACGGTAACGTGAGGCCGAGGGCCATGGAGAAAACATGTGGAGTCAGTAGAGCCATAGCCGCTACGGCCGCAAGGATCAGAACCACGATGGGTACGAGAGACGATCGGGAGGCCTGCTGGAAACGGCCGGTGGCGAGCGAGCCTGCACCGGTGGAAATCAGCAGGCCGGACAGCACAACGGCAAGAGTATAGATAGGCTGGCCGAGGAAAAGCGTGAAGCGCTGAAGAAGTACCATCTCGATCATGATAAAACCTAGACCGAGGCCCGCAAAGTAGACCAGAAAACCCCATCGATTTGGAACGCAAATGCCTCGCCGTGAGAACCGGACCAACGGCAATAAGATCAGAACTCCTGCGATCAGGAGGGACTGAACGAGTAGAACCATGAGGGCAATCTCGGCGACGGGCTGGTAGTCGACATTTACAACTTTTCCGGATGCAAAAAGCTGGCGTAAAACATCACGGATCAGATACGGCCGAAAGGCACTCCACCGGATGCGCTGGTTGAAGAACGGTTGGTCATCGGTCGCCGGAGCCAGCGACTCCGCATTTGCGCGATAAACAGCGGTAAGGTCGTGCTCATTTATAAGCTGGTAAAGTCGACGATTATATGAGGTCTTCTGCTGCGGTGTTTCATACGGCGAGTAATAGACTTCGGGTACGTCGCCTTCCTCCAGCTGCTGCCCTGGAAGCCCCATATGACTCTCCATGTCCGCAATTTCCTGGGCCGTCCACGCCGACTTCTTTAAGAGAAAGCAGGTAAGCAGGCGTGTATGTCCATAAGGCAGCACAGGGCCTCGAAATGCAAACAGATGAGTCGCAACATCTCCTAGGCCGCGGCGTTCAAACATTTCACGAGCCGTCGTGAACAGCTTGGGCATCTGATGTTTCGACCTAGTAAACAACAAGACGCCGTCTGGCGTTAGGTGGTCGAAGTAGTCCTCGAAGGCCTCCCGCGTCAGGACATAAGTTTCCGAAAGACTGAGTGCGCCCGACAGCAAAGCCACGTCACTCATCGTTTGTACCGAGATGATGGCATCGTACTTCTCATGCGAGCGCCGCACGAAGCTTCTCCCGTCCTCGGTTACCAGACGAACCTCCGGTTGATCGAATAGACCTCCCCAATATTGATGCAGCGTCCGGGTAACAATCCTGTTGATGATAGGGTTGATCTCAACCGCCGTAATCGACGAGGCACCGAAGTTCAGGCCCTCCAGCACCTCGCGACCTGCACCGGAGCCGATGATGAGCACTTTGGGGTGCTGTTTGGTCAAATACACCAAGCCCGCTGAGTGAAAATCATCGTATTGGACAAGGTGCTGGCGAGCACCTTTGCTTAAGTCGGGAATTTCTGTGCCCGCAGCACCCTCATCGAGAATTATGCTGAACCCAGCATGAGGCCGACCGAGCTCGGGCGCCGAGGGCAGACGATATACGTCGACTTTGGAAAAAGAGTTCCATGCCGTGTAGATTGGCTTCGCACCGGATGGCTGGAGAGGATGACGTTTGGTCGCCAGGACGGATATTGGCACCAGATGGTCTGCCAAGAACACCAGTGGCAATGCAATTACAACCAGCAGTCCGCCCACGATGGCCAGTCGCCGCCCTTGCGAATGACCGAAGACAATCGCAGCCACAAACCCGAGCAACGCGGCCACTATTACCGATCCCGCACCGCCAAATGTAGGCATAACTATGCCTATGGCGGCACATCCTATTCCGGCACCAACAAGGTCTGCGGCATAAAGACGACTCACTTCTTTCTTTGAAGTGCGCGAAAAAAGCATCGCGATGCCGAGCCCACAGAAAAAAAACGGCAGCGTCAAGTTTAGAAAATAGAGAGGCATGAAAAGGAACTGCCACCGATCATGCAAAAGATCGAAGGGGTCAAACGGAATTCGCTGCATCATCCAAAAGCTACCAATGGTACTGAGGCCAAAAGCGAGTGACAGCACCGCCAGTGCCCGATCCAAACACACATGCTCGCGCAGGCTGCGCCAAAGCGAAAGCGTTACGCCGGAAGCCCCGAAGCCTAGCAGGGCCGTCGAGATAACTAAGAAACTAAAGTGATACCAGAGAGCCACCGACAACACTCGAGTGAGGGATAGCTCGAGCAGAAGCGTCCCAGCCGAGATCAAAAAAATGCCGAGATAGTGCCGCCTACTCACCTTTTCTCTCCAACCGCGTCGTAGGATGTCAAACGTCGAGACTGCGATTAATGGATCGTTTCCGTGAGACTAATTCCGTGAAACTACCCCCTGGCAGGTTCCAGCGGAATTCGGACGACGAAACTAGTTTGCATCCTGCCCATGACTTCCACAGGAAGGCTCAGAACGCACACGCACTGACGGTTGATTTCACGGCGGGTGGTCCGAACAACCTGACGGCTGTCTCGCAACGCCGACCGACAGATAAGACACCTACCCTTCTAAAGCAGGGCATTTAGAGGTCCGAGCGGAGCCACGTCTTAACGCTTTTGCAGTCAGCGGGTTAGCGATCCTTTCACTCGGCGAGCCCGTCAGCTAAGGAACTATCAGGGAGAAATTGGGCAAGCCTTTTCCGAGCACTAGTCTTAGTGCAGCGTCTCGCCCGGCCATGATACCCGTCGTATTCCGATGACTGTGGACAAATCCACCCAAACTTGGCATTCTTCGGTCGCAGCAAAGATCAAGATAGGGTTTGAGCAGAGGTGCATCAACTGTTTTGCAGACGCGGACGCTGGCCGTGCGGCGCCATTCGTTGTGGCTCGCGCAAAGGATCTGATTTTTGAGGCCGTCAGTTTGCAGAAAAAGGATAGGCCTTCTTGGACCCTATAGCTTCGGCAATCTCGGCAATGCCGCCCTCCAGCAATCGCTCATTCAACATTTGAGCAAGCGTTTCCCCGAGTCGCAATTCTACGGCTGTTGCATTGATCCCGATGAGGCTCCCAAGACGCGCCAAGCCTCGCCATTTCCGCTCGACCGCAGCGTTCCCTGGCTTCAGGAGCTTGCGGAAACTGCCCCCTCCCTGTCTGTTAGCCCGGAAGCACGACCGGGGCACACTCGCCAGAGGCCCAACAAAGTCCGCAAATGGATCAAGGGGACATCCATCGGTTCTGCCCTGTGGAGTGTGGCCGGAAGGATCCGGTCGATGGCCGGAAAGGTCCGAGAAGAATGGATGTTTTGCTTCGACGGTTACAGGTTCGCGAGAGGATTCCGTTTCCTCGTTGTCGGATTGGGCGGCGTGTTTGATGAGGCCTGGGGAGGCAAATGGCGGGACCTCTATTCCATTTTTCGCTGGACGGTGCTCGCACGACTTGCCAGAACGCCGGTTCTTTGTCTCAGCGTTGGAGTGGAGGAGGTCCATACGACACTCGGGAAGTTCTTCTGCAAGACTGCGCTTTCGCTCGCAAAATACCGTTCGTTTCGCGATGAGGATTCGAAGAAGAAAGTAGAAGAAATGGGCGTTAGGGGAGAAAATCGAATTTTCCCTGACTTGGCCTTCGGCCTTGACCTCCAGAAGAGTACGGACAAGCAGAAGAAAAACAAGGTTATTGGTGTCAGCCCCATGGCATATTACGATCCACGTTTCTGGCCCGTGCAGGATGTCTCTGCGTATCAGGCGTATCTAAAAAGGCTCGCCTCTTTCGTGTCATGGCTGCTATGCAGCGGGTACGATGTTGTACTTTTCCCCACGCAAATCCGCATGGACCGCACTGCCATTGAGGAGCTAAGAGCGTCCGTTTTGGAAGAGGTACCGGTTTCCCTGCATGACCGGCTCACCGACAGCAAGTTGCGGACAGTGGAAGAGTGTCTGGCTCTTCTTTCACAACTCGCTATGGTTGTGACTTCCCGACTTCACGGAGTCATTTTGTCCTTTCTTGCCGGCACGCCTGTACTTGCCATTTCGCCTGCGAACAAAATTGACAGCTTGATGGAGGACATGGACTTGACAGAATATGTTATTAGTATTCGCGAAATCGAATTGCCCTGGCTTGTCGACCGGTTCCAAAAGCTCGACGGCAATCGTGACATCATGAAGAACAGATTGCAGCAGAAAGTCGCTGAATACCGTTTGGCCGTTGAAGCACAGTTCGACATAGTCTTCTCCTCTGAAGGCTTTCTCGACGGTACCGAGCCGCGGTTGAATAGGCGACATTGATATAAAGCAATGCAATTTCATCGATGGGAAGAATATGGGATGCTTGAGGGGATCGATCCAAGTTTCACCTGCTCCCTTGCGTAAGCGTCGAAGAATGAGTAGGTTATTGTGTCTCAGAGCCATAGCATTGGTGATTAGATTGCTGCGTGGAAGGCCTAAAGATTCAACGATCTACACCCATGAACCCCACGATTGACGTTCTGCTGGAGCCTCATAAGGGCTGGCAGCCGATCGACCTGCACGAAATCTACAAGGGTCGTGAGTTATTTGGATTTCTGATCTGGCGGGATATTAAGATTCGCTACAAACAGACGCTGCTCGGCGGACTGTGGGCTGTGTTTCAGCCACTATTGGCGATGCTGATTTTTACTTTCTTTTTCAATCGTTTAGCCGGTATCCGAACCGACGGTCCGCCGTATCCGCTGTTCGCCTTTTCAGGCCTTGTCCTCTGGACCTTTTTCGCGAATTCGGTCTCAATGTCAAGTAACAGCCTGGTGGGCAACCAGGTGCTGGTCTCCAAAGTATACTTTCCGCGGGTATTCATTCCACTCGCAAGCATCGGAGCTCTTCTACTTGACCTGCTCATCGGCTTGCTTCTGTTGGCGGCATTGATGATGTATTATCGATGGCCTCTGTCGCTCGGTTCTCTGCTGATTCCATTCTACGTTCTCGGGTCAGTGCTTGCTTCAAGTGGGCTTGGCCTGATTCTTTCGGCTCTCAATGTTCGCTTTCGTGACGTGAAGTACGTGGTGCCTTTTTTTATACAGATGGGATTGTTTGTAAGTCCTGTCATTTATCCGCTCCAGTACATCCCACGCCGCTACCAGCCGTTCATGGGGCTCAATCCGATGTCCGGCATGATTGTTGGTTTTCGGCACTCAGTGCTCGGCGGGCCAACCGACTGGGAATTAGTTGGTGCCTCACTCGCTACCAGCGTAGTCCTGTTTTTGGCAGGATTGTTTATCTTTCGACGCATGGAACGCCGCTTCGCGGACATAATTTGAATGGCCCCTATCATTGAAGCCGTGCGCTTGTCGAAAAAATTCAGGCTGGGCATGGGCCGGCGTCAGGACGATAGCCTTCGCGAGGCACTGATACACGGCCTTCGCGCGTCCTGGCAGTCCCTTCGTGGCGGATGGTCTGACAGTCAGAATTCATCCGGGCCAGAATGGATATGGGCTCTTCAGGACGTGAACTTCAGCATCGAACCAGGAGAGGTCGTCGGGATAATCGGCGTGAACGGAGCAGGTAAGAGCACTTTGCTGAAGATTCTGTCACGCATCACGGATCCCACAGAAGGATCTATCCGGCTGCGAGGCCGAGTAGCCAGTTTGCTGGAAGTGGGGACTGGCTTTCATCCCGACTTGACCGGACGAGAGAACATTTTCCTAAACGGTGTGATGTTGGGGATGACCAAAGCCGAAATCAAATCCAAATTTGATGAAATTGTAGCTTTCTCTGAGCTGGAAAAATTCTTGGACACGCCCGTGAAGCACTATTCGAGTGGTATGTATGTCCGGTTGGGTTTCGCGGTGGCGGCCCACTTGGAGCCAGAAATTCTGGTCGTGGACGAAGTTCTGGCCGTCGGGGATATGGCATTCCAGAAGAGATGCCTCGGGAAAATGGGCCAGTTCGGCGACAGTGGCCGGACCATCTTGTTTGTCTCTCACAACATCCCCGCTGTCCTCAGCCTTTGTCAAAAGGGAATCGTCCTCGAGAAGGGTCGGCTCAAGTTCGAGGGCGACGCCAAACGTGCCGTGGACTACTACGTCGGCGCGGTTTCGCGAGCGGAAAGAGAGGATGAATCCCATGTCATTGATCTGTGGAATAATCGCGGGAGACTCCCGCAATATCAACCGTGGTTGCGAAGGCTCGAGGTATATACGGGCCAAGGAGAGCCTTTTAAGGGTGAGCTGCCCATCGGGGCTGCCATACGAATTCATGTCCAGTTTGACCTTCAAGGCCCGATCGCGAATTTCGACGCGCGGGTTAATTTTGTCAATTTGTATGGGCAAGTCATTTTCGCGGCAAGAAGCAGTTATGAACCCGATCGCGGGTGGGGAGAGCGCTCTGGACAGCAAGAGTTTGTTTGCGAAATTCCAGATCTGCCGTTGACCCCCGGGGAGTACCGGATTGAGGCAGCGCTCGTACTGGAGGACAAGTGTGTAGATTATATAGAGGATGCTTGCCGCTTGAAGATTTTAGGCTCAGACTTCTACGGCACGGGCAAAATACCATCGCTCGGTTACTTCGTCCACGATCAGCATTGGCGGTTAAGGTAGTTCGGACTTTCACTGGGTGACCAACGAAAGTTCGTCCAGTACAAGAATCCGCTACCTGTCGCCATTCCAACGGCGGGGCCTCATTCGGCTAGGGTCTACATCGGGTCGCTTGACACGGTGTCGTTAGCATGAAGTCCAGAACAGAGAGCCCACGGCCTTGATATCTGCGTGTGACGTCCTATGCTGATTTCGCTGGTCATTTGCACTCAAAACAGATGCTCGACTCTGCGCACTTGTTTGGAATACGTATTGCGCCTTCAATCGCCTGGCGAATGGGAACTCATAGTCGTCAACAACGGCTCAACCGACGCAACGTCGGAGGTATTGGCGAGTTTTGCCGACAAGGCTCCCTTTCGCATAGTGCTGGTGTACGAACCAAAATCGGGCCTAGGCAGGGCGCGAAACGCCGGCATTGCCAAAGCTACCGGTGAAATCGTCGCCTTCACAGATGACGACTGCTACGTGAGCCCGGACTTCCTGTCTAGAATCCTCGAGGTATTTGAGGACGAGAAAATCGGTTTCATGGGCGGGCGGGTTCTTCTCTATGACGAGACCGACGCCCCCATAACGATTCGGCCAGAAACTGGGATTCGCTGGATTGAGCCTTATAGCTTCATCCGTGGCGAGCTAGTAGGAGCCAATATGGCTGCGCGACGCTCACTGATCGAGAAAATTGGCGGCTTCGATCCGGAACTCGGGGCGGGAACTCCTTTTCCTTGTGAGGATGTGGAGTTTCTAGCGCGGGCATCCCATACCGGGGTGATGGGAATCTATCATCCCGGATCTCTTGTGCTGCACCACCACGGCCGTAAGCCCGGCAAAGATGACTTAGCCAGATTGAAGACGTACGACTATGGCCGCGGTGCTTACTACGCAAAATTTATTTTGAACCCGCAGACGCGAATCATGTTGTTAAAGCGTTGGTACTGGCATGCGAGGAATGAGTTCCCCGGCTTGCATTACGGCACGATCTTCCGCGAACTCTCCGGGGCCGTCCACTATCTGCTTGCGAGACTTTGGCAACAAGGATTCCGGGGCTCCTCGAGCTGAAGCGTTCGGTTCAGGCTGGGATGAGTGTCGCACCGAGGAACTAGCCCGGCTCCCGCAATCCGAGGTGATTTGAAAATTTTTTGAGCACATTTTCGAAGTAATTCGAACCGACCTGGAGATTCCCTAACATTCCTGGTTGCAGTGTGCGTCCCTGATGCGTGCTCGTGGAGGTCCGTGAACGCGTTTGTAGTGAAGACCAACCCTCTTAAAAGTGAAGTGGAAATTCGTGGGATCGGCGCATGTACTTGTGTCGTTGCTATCGCCAGAAGGACAAGCGTCACGGCTACTCGGCTCTGGTCGAGAGCTATCGCTCGTGGCGGGGGCACTGCAGCGCGCGTTACCTACCCCTGTTCCCGGACCGGACTTTCACCTGCATCAGACCCGCGCCTTTCCACCGCCCGCGCGGAACTGGGGCTAGTCTACACTCAGAAACATTCAAAGATCTCTTCGTGTCGACGCTCGCTCGAGATCGACGGCCTTAGGTATCGCGGTTCTGCCACAACCGCTTCTCTTCCATCATCTGGCCGCGGGTCGCCCAGAACTGAAGCTTGTAGTAAAACCTGCGCTTGGGCGTTAGGCTGGTGATCCAGAGCATCAAATCTCGGAGATACCATCGGAACATATATCGGGGAACTCCAAAATAGCGCACCGCACCTTCCGGCGCCGGGTCAAGTCGGGGCAGTGATTGCCCCATCCCGTAATACCAAGTCTGAAAATAACGTTTATCGATTCTATGCTTCTCGACGGGATGGAACACGATCGCCTTTGGCGCATAAATGATCCGTTCACCGGAGTGCAGCAACCGCCAGCAAAACTCATTGTCCTCGCCGCGAATCTCACTGCCCGCCGTTGGTCCGAGGTCGGTGCGAAACAGTCCGTACTTCTCAAAAACTTCTCTTCTAAGGGAAAGATTCGCACCGTAGGCAGGAGCTTTGATTTCGCAGGCCTCCTCGCCAAGATCGTAGCTAAGGATGGCAGGCATAAGTTTATAAGGGCCGACTGACGTCACCCAATCTGGTTTGTCGGAATTCCATTGAGGGATGATCTTGCCCGTGACCCCTGCGCACGGATGTCTTTCGAAAACTCTTAGAGTCTCGCTTAGCCATGCGGGATCCACCGTGACGTCGTCATCGGTGAACATGAGGATTTGTCCCTTCGCAGTCTCCACCGCCGTGTTCAGCGCGAAAGACTTACCTTGCCGCTTTTCGAAGATGTACCGATAGCGTTCCGGGCTCCGATCTACAAAGAACTGGCAAACGGCCCTGGTTTCGTCGCTGGAATTATTATCGACAATTATAATTTCCCAAGTCGTATCTGCCGGAAGCTGAGATTGCTCCAAGCTGCGCAGGGTTTCGCGGAGATTCTTTGCACGGTTCCACGTGCAGATGATTACGCTCAATCGCATTGTTGGACCCATGAATTCGAGACTCCGCAATTTGCTGAGTATACCAACGACTTCGAACCGTGGGTGGTCGGTTTGGTGTGTAGTTGAGCAGTTGCGTGCGTAGGTCTGGCTCCGATTCCTGGTGGACAGAGTCAATGCTGGTTCCAGCACATGTTATGGTATGCCTCGGCGTTAACGCCATGTCCCAAAAGACTTGGCAAAGTTATGATAAATTGGTTGATGAAATTGGTGGGTGGGGACCTGTTCGGCGAGAACTGTCAATGGTCGGTCAAAGAACGAGGCAGGGCTGGCCGCAGTATTGTTGTTGACTTGGGAAGTTGCCGATCCGGAAGGTCGTACACGGGGGATCTCGTTCAAAACTGGGTAGTCGGACAAACTTTCCGGTCGGCGTGCGACATACCGGTTAGTGAGGATGAACTGGGGCAGCGTCCTGTATCTAACCATACGTAAGACTGCTAGCCACCGATGGTTATGCGCTTGACGGTTGTCATCTGCTCTTGGAATCGAGCCCCGAGCCTGCAGAAGACTCTTGAGAGTATCGAGTCCTGCCGAGTTCCCGAAGGGACAAACTGGGAAATCCTAGTCGTCGACAACAATTCCGACGATGGTACTGCGGCTGTTTGTAAGGCGTTCTTGGAGAAGTCTCCGGATCGGTATCGTTACGTATTCGAGACGCGACAGGGAAAGTCATTTGCCCTGAACACCGGCATTAAATATGCTCGTGGGGATATTATCGCTTTTACCGATGATGACGTCATAGTGGAGCGAGACTGGCTGTGGGCCTTACTGAGAGCTTTCGATGAAAACGTCTGTGCGGGCGTGGCAGGTAAAATCGTCGCGGTATGGAATTCGCCTCAGCCTGCTTGGTTCACCCTCGAAGGACCATATCGCCTGATGTTAGCCGTTGTGCGATATGATTTGGGAGATCAAGATCAGCCTTGTCAGGTCGATACGCCTCCGTTCGGTGCAAATCTAGCGCTTCGGAAAAGTGTATTTGATAAGCACGGCTTGTTCCGAGTCGATCTGGGTCCGATGGCGGGCACCACATTCAGGGGCGAAGATTCCGAATACTGTCGGCGGCTGATGAATCACGGAGAAAAATTGATCTACGCGCCCCGCGCTGTGGTTTTCCATCCGGTCGAGAAGCAACGCACAAAGAAGGGTTACTTTCAATCATGGTATTTTGACTATGGGAGAATGCTCGTGCGAACTGCCGACTCGCCCTCTGCCACAATAAGGTATTTCGGCGTTCCTCGACATATGTTTCGGAAACTCGTGACTTCATTTTGGCGGTGGAACACCAGCTTCGAGCGGAAGCAGCGCTTTTACCATCGATTGCAAGTCTGGCAGGTGGTCGGAGAAATCGCAGAATCAAGAAATAGGTTCAAGAAAGTATATTTAGCAACAAGTGGAGAAAGATGAGGCAGCACCCAAACCTGAACGGGGGCGAGGCTGCCGCTTCCACGGTTCGCTCCGCCAAACAACGATCCTCACTGCCCCAGTGGGTGTGCGGTTCCGATTACGGATTGCGAGCATCTTTGCCCTTGGGGATCTCTCCCATCGCCCGATGAAGATATCGGAGACCGGTACTGAAGGTGAACTTCCGTAGGAGTCCCCGCCGGAACAGCGCGTCGCGGGAGTACTCAAAGGAGCCTTCCGTGGGCAACCGGTGGGCATGGCTTTCAAGATATCGCTGAAATTGCGCAGATTCGTGGCGCCATGGGTGAAGACTATGAATCCGCTTGTCGAGTCGTTGAGACACTGAGCTGCGGAATTTGAAGTGGTGCGTGACACCCCGAAGTGAAGATAGCACAGTATCATTACCATTCGGCGATCGGTGGTTGCCCCCGTCGGTCAGTAGGGAGTGGTCGTCACAGTAGAAAAGTGGGTATTTGGAAGTAAAGGCCAGGACACCCATTTTTTGGTAAAGATTGACCGAGCACAAGGGGAATGTGAGGAAGGGGTTTTCGACGATGTCGGGCGTGTTGAGCGTTCCATCAGAGGTTACGCGTTGGACCATCGGAGCATAAAGAGTATTTGCTCCGGCGAATTCGAGCATGCGGATCATCATCGGGAGTCGCCGATAGGGAAACTCAACGAATTCGTCGCTATCGACAAGAAGCAGCCATTGTCCGCGCATCCCTGCCAGCAGCGAATCGAGACGCCGCTTCTTTTCCTTGCTATCAAATGGTCCTTCGTAACAGTCTTCAACGACCACGGAGTGAGAATCGGCCAGATCGAACAGCCGCGCATTATCCTGCCGGGATCCATGAACAATCAGATGGAAAGAAGTTATTCCCAAGCGGCGGTAGTATCTAAACCAAGCGTCCAAAAGGTCGCCATCACCGTTTACATGGCTTACCAGTTTCAGTTTCATTTCTAAGGCTGCTTTCGCAAAAACGGATCCAGTGGGAATGGCCTACAGAAATAGCGGTCCGGGCCCATCATCGCTTGCTCGGGAGAATGGCATTTTCTGTTTCCCTAACCGAAAGCCCCCCGGCAGCAGCCCCTGCATCGCGCCGCCGACCGCGACTTCGTCGTACGCTCAGAACGTATCTGAGCGCAAATTTCAGATCGACGCCTAGGTCACTCCCTCTGCGCCTCAGCCAAACGTGCATCCTCGCGTAACAAAGCGCTCGCTCGGTCCAACTCAACGGGGCCCGGTGAATCGCCGAGAGGAACCCTGTGAAAACTTTCCAGTGCGGAAACCAAAGCTTCCCCGGCTTAGAGGGCTCCGACATAGCCATCCGCTGGTGCGTCGTAGGGTATTTCCTTACGGCAATACCGGGGTGGATTCGGCGAAAGAAGAGCACTTCGGGAAGCTCGAAGAAACGACCGTGCAGCGCGAGCTCTCCGAGAAATACGATATCGGAATCAGAATAGATCCCAAACAGTTTCGTTTTCCGCAACACGCTCGAACGAATCATGCCAAAGGCGGCATTGCACATGCAGATGTTCCAGAGGTATGTGGCGAAGCGTTTTTCGGGTTTAGGGTGATCCAGGTGGAGTTTGTCGTCCCAATCGCGGAGAAACGCTCCTTTCTCGTCAATGTAGCGAGTCTTCGGATAACACAAGATCACATCCGACCGATGGCCCAAAAGCTCGACACAACGCTCCAGTAGGGTCGGGTCGCAGAGATCGTCCGCCGAACTCCACCGGAAGTATTCACCCGTTGCGAGTTCAAAGGTACGATTGAAATTTCTATCGACACCAATGTTCTGGACATTGCGATGGTAGCGAATGCGCAGATCCCTCGCAGCGTAAGCAGCACAGATCTCACCTGTCCGATCAGTCGAGGCGTTGTCTGAAATGATCAGTTCGAAATTGGAATACGTCTGGGAGAGGAGGGAATCAATTGCCTGTTCGAGGAAGGGCTCTCCGTTGTAGACCGGCAATCCGATGCTGACGCGTGGTAGCGCTTTCATTTGTCTTAGCCCTCTGTTCTAGGGACTCGCTAATTTCAAATGGCTAAGGATCGCGCCATCATCCAGAACAATCTTGCGACAGTAGAATGCCTCGGCATAACTCCCACTCACATTCGACTCGATTCCACGAATCCGGAGGAGGGCTCGAAAGGTTTCTTCGGTGAACCACGGCCTGTTCCTCTGGCTGGCGAAACAATCGAGAATTTTCTGAATCTTTCTCTGGGAGGTCGTTTCGTCCAAGCCGACAAAAAAGTTGGGCGAACCCAAGTCACCATCGTACTTCGGGACCTCATACTCCAGAACGAAATGGTTTCGGAACGTGTTCCAGGTGAGCTCGGAGATCAAGCGATGATCCTGGTGCAGGTCCACCCGATAGTGAGTGAAGATCAAATCAGGGGAAAGATCTTTTTTCAACCCCTCGAAGAATTTCTTGATCTGGCCCCCCTGATAAGGAAAGAACCCGTCCCGATAGTTTTTCACAATGATTTTGTGACGTCGGGCGCCTTTTAGAAAGAACCGAGCAGACTGCAGAGCTTCCCGGCCACGGGGCGGAGTGGAGCTAAATACAATCCAGGTAATCTCCAAGCTAGGATCCTGGTCGAGAAGACGCAAAATCGTCCCGCCACAACCGATCTCGATATCGTCGCAGTGAGCACCAAGGCACAAAATCTTGCGGCAACCGTTCGATGAACCTCCTAGTCTGAGTCTAAGCATGGCGCTGAGGAGGAAGCGGATGGTTTGGCTCGGAACTTGCCCGACTGCTTGTCTGGCCGGTTGTTGTAGTGTTCGCTGCCGGGTTCTTCCAGACTTCCCAGGGCGCCACCCCACGGCTGAAAAGATCTTCCATTTGTTGTCTGTCCTTAAAGGTATCCATGGCCAGGAAGAACCCTGGGTGTTCGTAGGCCACTAGTTGCTTCTCCACAATCAGCCGCTGGAACGGCTCCCTGACCAACTCCTCTCCATTCGAGATGTAGCGGAAGATCTCTTTTCGGAAGGCAAAGTAGCCTGAATTGATCCGCAGGTTGGACTTCGTCATCTCGCAGATTTCCTGGACCAAGCCGCCTTCGGCGGCGCGAACGATGTGATAGCTGAGATTAGGTGGCGCGCTGAGAAAGGACGCAATGCAGCCTCGCCTCTTGAACGACTCGATGTATGTCGGAAGATGCAGATCCGTTAATCCGTCAGTGTAGTTGGCAAGGAACATCTCCTCACCCTGCACATGTTTTTCCACAGCCCTGAGCCGCTGGCCGATGTTGCAGTCAACTCCAGTATCTACAAACGTAATCTTCCAATCATGGATATCGCTGTTGAAGAGATGAAGATTCCTGCCGCCCTCGGACAAGGTAAAATCGTTTGACAGGCATTCGTTGTAATCCAAAAAAAATTGCTTGATGGCGTCGCCTCTATAGCCGAGGCACAAGATGAAATCCTTATGGCCAAAGTGTGAATAGTATTTCATAACGTGCCAAAGCATGGGGCGCGATCCGATGGGGACCAGCGGCTTGGGTACGCTATCGGAATAGTCCCGTATGCGCAGCCCCAACCCTCCGCAAAACAGCACCACTTTCACAGATCTTCTCCTCTTCCGGACGAATCCACTAGAACATCAATACATTTAATTAATTCAGCGATACACCTCAACGTCGGGAATGGGCACAACAAATTTGCCGCCCCATTCGCGAACGTAGGATAACTGATGCATGATTTCGTCCTTCAGATTCCAGGGCAGAATCAACACGTAGTCTGGCTTGGTTTCTTGAATCCGACCCGGGGCCAAGATTGGAATGTGGCTCCCGGGTAAGAACTTTCCTTGCTTGTGAGGATTGCGGTCCACAGTGTAATCGATAAAATCCTGACGAATCCCGCAATAGTTCAGGAGCGTGTTTCCCTTGCCGGGAGCGCCATACCCCACGATGGATTTTCCGGTACGCTTGACCTCGACCAGGAAATCGAGAAGGTTGCGCTTGGCGGCTTCGACCTGCCGAGCAAACAACTGATAAGTCTCGACACGGTCGAGGCCGACGGCTTGCTCTCGAGCGCAAAGATCATCAACCCGCGAGCTAACCGCCTCGGAAGGATCTTCTGCGTGGCGAGCGTAGATCCGTAGTGACCCGCCATGAGTTGTGAGCTCTTCGACATCGAAAAATGTCAATCCGTGCGCGGCAAAGATTCGCTGGGCGGTGAAGAATGAAAAGTAAGAAAAGTGTTCGTGATAGATCGTGTCGAATTGCCTTTGCTCCATCAACCGGAGCAGATGCGGAAACTCCATCGTGATGACGCCGTGCCGCTTGAGCAGGATCTTCATTCCCGCGACAAAACCGTTAAGGTCCGGCACTTGCGCGAGGACGTTGTTGCCGAGTAGAAGATCGGCGTATTTGTTTTCCGCAGCCAATTGACGCGCTACGTCTTCATTGAAGAACTTCACCAACGTCGGCACGCCCTTTTGGATGGCCACTTGAGCCACATTGGCCGCGGGCTCGATGCCGAGGACGGGGATGCCTTTTGCCATAAAATACTGAAGAAGGTATCCGTCGTTGCTGGCGAGCTCGACAACAAGGCTGTTCAGGTCAAGGCCGAAGCGTTCAGTCATTTTCTGCGTATAAGCGTTGGCATGGGCAAGCCAACTGTCCGAATAGGAGGAAAAATAGGCGTATTCGCTAAAGATGTACTCGGCCCTCACGTATTCTTGAAGCTGAACGAGAAAACAACGGTCACACACAAGAACGCGGAGCGGATAGAACGGTTCCATCTGGTTGAGTTGATCTGCGCTCAAGTAGCTTTCGCACAGCGGTGACATTCCAAGGTCGACGAACGTGTGGCGAAGGGGCATCCCGCAGAAGCGGCAGACATAAGGAGAGGCGCTGCGGTGCGCAGACACTCCAGCGACTTGGAACGCAGCTGGCGCTGTTTTCGCCGCGAATACGGTCGTTCGATCGGACATGCGCTCGGGTCCCAAAGCTCAGTTGAACTCCCGAAAGACAGGTTTCACAGAGCGCCCCTCCAAATACTTCCCGATGCCCTCTTCAAGCGCTTTCTTGTAGACATGCAGAACCTCAGCAATCACTTCGACACTGCGCTCAATATCCGCGTCCGTGTGGGAGAAACTGACCACGAGAGAAGGCGCCAGCAGTCCGCGTCGAATAGTTTCCTGCAGAAACAGCGTACGGAAGGGTTGAGAAGGCTTTAGATTCTCGTCAAACGTGGCGTAAATGAGGTTAGGCTCCTTCCCAAGCACGGCGAAATAGTCTTTCAGATGGTACTCGGCGATAGCGCTTTCGATGCCCTTGCGCAACCGCGTTCCTTGCCGGTAAAGATACTCGACGACGTGCTCGCGCTCATAAATGCGCAGTGTCTCGATCCCTGCAGCCAGAGCGTGTGTTTCGGCACCGTGTGTGGTTGAGAGCAGAAACAGACGCTTCTTATTGTGGTGCAATCCGCCGCGATCGATGATCTCGCGTCGGCCGACCAAAGCAGAGAGGGAGAATCCGTTTGCAATGGCCTTTCCGAAAGTCGAAAGATCCGGCCGCACGCCATAGTAGGTTTGAGCGCCCCCCAGGTGCCACCGAAAACCGGTGATCATTTCATCGAGGATAAAGACAGCGCCGTTTTCGTGGACCATCTTCTGCAGGCCCTCAAGGAAACCCGGTGCTGGCGGTACCGTCGTTTCAGCCTCGAGGATGACGCAAGCAATCTGACCTGCGTACCGGCGGAAAAGTGCTGCGAGGCTCGCAAGATCGTTATAGCTAAATTTTACAGTGAGATCCTGGATGGCCCTTGGAATACCAGCCGATAGTGACGTAGTCCCAATAAACCAGTCATCGACCGAGAAAAATGGCTGGTCACCGCAAACCGCAACCATATCCCGTCCAGTGAAGGCGCGGGCGAGTTTCACTGCTGCGGTAGTAACATCTGAGCCATTTTTTGCAAACTTGACCATCTCTGCGCTTGGAATCAAGCGTACGAGCATCTCAGCACACTCGATCTCGATGGGAGAAGGTCGCGTGAAGTTGGTGCCGAGAAGCATCTGCTGGTGCGCAGCTTCTACAACGGGCGAATACGCGTGCCCCAGGCTAACGGCGCGGAGTCCCATGCCGTACTCGATGAACTCGTTTCCGTCCAGGTCCCAAACGTGACATCCTGCACCGCGCGCGATGAATCCAGGCGCGAGAACCGGATACTGATCGTCACCCTTCGCGTAGACGTGCGCCCCACCTGGAATAACAGCGTGCACCTTGTCCTGCAGCGCTTTGGATTTTTCAAACTTCATGAGCCGAGGAACCTTTGCCGTGATGGCCACCATAGCGTCCTTCTAAACTTGTGCTTCCGAAGCCACGCTCACATGCGGCGGAGTGTCATACATGCGGATGACCTCGTCTGGCAGGTGCGCCAAGTCTGTGCCACGTAGATAGTCGCCCATGCAGGTACCGGTGCAATCTGAATCGATATTGGGAGCGCCGCGCCGAGCGAGCGCATCGACGGAATGAATGCTCCGGAAATCAATGCTGAACCGCGTGTATCCGGACGTATTCGGTACCGTTGAGTGCATCTGCGCCGCGGAAAAGAGCAGAATGCCGCCAACCGGGCAAACCACGCGGATCTGCGGCTCCAGTTCTATCGGTTCTTCAGGACGGGGCTGCCTGCGCGTATCGCTCTTGATCTGCTGTGCGGCTACCTGGCGGCTCGTTCGGTTCCACTCCTGGTAATTGTAATCATGCGAGCCGTTCTTGACCGGCTGTGTCCAATAGCGCGGGTGAAATGCCATTACGTTGTCAGACTGAATCTCATAGATTGGAAGCCACCAGTTGATCTGGCAGAAAGGCGCCGAATACCAGGTATCTCGGTGTGGGTGAAAGGCATAGGAGATACCGGAGGTCAGATAGTTGTCGTGCGTGGATGTGCGTAGGCGTGGCACATCGAAATGCGTCTTCGCGAGATCACAGCCCATCTCGGTGAGCACCTGTTGGATGAGCTGCTTGCTGCGGGGATGGTGGATGAACTTGGGCTTGAGTTCGGCGAGGATGTTGGCAAAACGCTCGACGGGTAAATGGTGTTGTGCTTGTCGCGGGTCGAGTGGCGCGAAAGCCGCTTCCGACATTTGCCGCGCGAATTCACAAAGAGCGAGAGAGCTCGGAACCGATGAGTGAACGTATAGCTGGCCGTCGTACAGCCCTTGGCGCCGGACGCCGTCGGACACTTTGGCATCGAAGAAAACCGTGTTCATGGTCGAGCCTCCTCGGGTTGCAGCGCAAGTAATCGGTGTTGCTGTAAATCCATAGCGGCCTGATGGAGAAGGCTGAATTTCAGTCCGGAACGCTCAGCAATGTCCAGCAGCGAATGCTCGCCATCTGAGAGATTGAGAACCCACAGCATGGCGTGCTCACGCATTTCGGCATCCGCACAACCGCCGAGCACGCGATAGAGCCCGCGTTTGCCTAGTTGCGGTTCGCATTTCGGATTCATGTTCCGGTAGGTGCGGTTGTGTTCGAGAACCTCAAGGATGTCAAGACACAGGCGCAGCGAGGCGGAGAGGGATTCCGGCGATACAAAATCCAGATTGTCGGCCGAGGTGTGATATTCGGGAAACTTGCCATGCTGTGTTCGATTCAGGCACCCTACCGGAAGATCAAAGCCCGGCGAACAATACTGGCGCTCGTCATAGCCATACGGTGAGAATTCGCGCACGTTGAAAGGCTGGCCCGAATGATTGAGAACGTGCTGCGTGGCGCGATCTATCTGTGCATTCCCACGACGACTCTTCTTGTAAGACGGCGCGCCGCGGTCGCCGACACAGGCCAGTACCAGTCCATGTTTGATGCGAGGCAGAATGTCTTCATTGCGGCTGAGCCAGACGATTGAGCCAATGGTCCCGGGGATGAACAGAAAACGGTATGTAAAACGGTGGGGGATCGAAGCAAGCGCCTGCGCAAGGAAAGTAGCGACGGCCACGCCGGAAAGATTGTCATTGCCGAGCGAAGGATGGCAGCAATGACACGAGATGAGAACTTCGTCAGAACTGTCTCCCGGGAGCACACATTCTCCATACGAGAGATGTCCGTCTGTGAGGGAAGAATCAATCACCACTTCATATTCATCTTCAGGTAAGGAGTCTAACTGACGTTGACTGACACAGAATCCCCAGGTTTCGCGGTAATAAGAGGTGCGGTACGGAATCCATTCCGGCCGCTCAGGGAGAGTGTGCAAGTGCTCCTTTAGTTCGGGAAGGGGCAATCTCGCTTTCACCGGCACGCTATAGCTGACCACGTGCAGATTGCTATCATGAAAATCGACTACTCGTTGGCCGCGGGTATTCTTGATGTAACCATCGCGGATATTCCACTCGCGAGGCACGGTCCAATCAAAGACCTGTGTTCCGCTGGGCACCTCATGGATCTGGAGGCGAATTCGTTCGCCGATGCGACGTAAGGTGTCGCGCAAGCCATTCCCCGTTATGCTGCGGCAAATGGGATAGAGTTCCGCCACCATAGCGTGGACGTGTCGTCCGATTTCCGTGGAATTCAGATCGAAGTTCGTTGCACCGTAACTCGTGCTGGCGGCCATAGGGTTCAGGAAAAGTCCGGATAACTCTGGTCCCGTTCGAGAATGGTTCGATCATCGGGCGGCCACGAAATGCCAAACGCCGGATCATTCCAGCGGACGCCGCGAGCGTGCTCTACCGAGTAAAACTGCGACATCTGGTACGACAGTTCGGTATCGTCGACCAGGGTCTGAAAACCGTGGGCGACTCCCGTCGGGATATACAAGGCAGTCCCGTTTTGCTCGTTTAGTTCGAGCGCGAAATGCCTTTTGAACGTCGGTGACTCCCGACGCAAGTCTACTATGACATCGTAAACGGAGCCTCGATTGCAGCGCACGAGTTTGACCTCTTGGTAAGGAGCCTCCTGGTAGTGCATGCCGCGAAGAGTGCCCTTGCGGCGATTGAAGGAAACACTGCACTGCACAATCCGGGCCTCTAATCCCGCCGCTGCAAATTCCTTCTGACAGAAGACTCGCGTGAAAGAGCCGCGAAAATCCTCATACCTTTCCGGTTCAATCACATAGGCACCTGGCAGGATCGTCGGCTCGAATATCAAAATTCCTTCACCGATTCCTCGTCAGCATGATCAGCGGCACTACAACACCACCGCCGCAGAAGCAGTGGCAGGCGATGGCGTGCTGCTCCAACGAAGCTGCGAGTCCAGCCGCCCTGCCGCCCAATGCTCCCGGATCTGCGCGATCCGCTTGAAGCGTGGACCCTCGAAATCTTCAACCCTAAGATTGACGTCTCGGCAGGCCTGGAACATTTCCTGCGCGCCCCGCCGTACATTCCATTGTGGGGCGAAGCCGGGAAGGTGACTTTTCAGCTTGCTGAAATCAACACGATAGGATCGCGGATCCGGGCCACCGCCCGGGGAATACTCGATGTGGCACCCAGGCACGGTTTCCCTGACGATGGCAGCGAGATCGCGCACTTGGTAGTTTTCTTCCGTAGCCCCGACGTTGAAGGCCTGGTTGTGCACAACCGCAGTGGGGGCCTCGAGCGCAGCAAGGAATGCGCGGCAAATATCTTCGATGTGGACGAGAGGGCGCCACGGCGTCCCATCCGACTGAATCAGTACGCGCCCCGTCGCAAACGCCCAGGCGACGAGATTATTGAGGACCACATCAAAACGCATGAATGGCGAAACGCCATAAGCTGTCGTATTGCGAAGGAAGACGGGGCTGAAACTAGCGTCTGCCAGTGACCTCAGGTCGCGTTCGACCAGAACCTTGGAATCGGCATATGGCGTGACGGGATTGAAGGGCGCCTCCTCCGTCAGCATTTCCGAGCCCGCAGCGCCATACATGCTGCAGGATGACGAAAACAGAAATCTGGCGACGCCCGCTTGCTTGGCAAGCCGGGCCAGCCGCATCGAGCCGTGATAGTTAATCTCATAAGTAAGGTGAGCGTCCAGATCGCCAAGAGGGTCGTTTGAGAGCGCGGCTAAATGCAGGACGGCGTTGATACCCCTGAGATCTTCAAGTTCAATATCCCGTAAATCCTTAATTAGGCTGCGGGCTTCGACAACTTCGCCCAGAAAACGATTCTGGACGAAGAAATCGCTGTCCAGGCCGACGACCTCGTATCCGGCCGCGGTGAGCGTCCTCACAAGGACAGCACCGATATAACCATGGTGCCCGGTGACTAACACACGCATCCTAGTTCGCTCCAAATAGGTAATCCAGGCGAGTCGACCCGCTCCGGTCTCCTACTTACGGGTTCAACTCAACGGTTTCAGGTAAGCGACAAGCAGTTGGGGTACCAATCGACTCCAAATCGAGTGATATAAGTTACTTATTTTCAACTACATGTGCAACACAAAGAGTCAGTTCGGTTTATATCCCAAATTTCATAGACAAGACAGCTTCCCTTGATGGCAATCATTTACCCACTCTAGAATCGGGGTGGCAATCCGGGTCGCGGAGATAACCTAGGATGCAAACCACTAGGTTCGACAGCCTCATTGCATTGTGACCCGCACCATTAACGTAATCTCCAGTGCTATCACGGCAGTGAATCGACCTGATCGGCTCGCTTTAGAGACCCGCGTCCTCGTTGAAAGATGCTTGACAGAGAACCGAATTTCGCGCGGAACTGCCGAGCAAATTCCTTCCGAAAGCATAGCGCAACACCTACGACGAACACAGGCAGGATCGCCGCAATCTGCAAAAAAAACTGGAACAAATGAGTGGCGGTCAAAAAGCGATCGGAGAGATAGCACGCTACCCCAAACGGAACCACAGCCAATCCAGGCCGAATCCAACTCTGCCAGAGATAGTGTGGGACGGGTATCTCTAGAACTTTACAGATGTAGCGCGGCCAGAACAGCAGTTGTACTGCAAGGCTAGGGATCACCGTACCCCAAGCGACGCCATTGATTCCGATTTGTTTGACTAGAAAAATGCTTAACGCCAAATTACTGAAAGACTCTCCAAGGGCGCTGAGCGCAAAAGCGCGATGTTTCGCTAGGCCATAGGCAATGTTACCGGCTGTGAAATTAGCGATGCCAAAAACTTGCGCGATCAAGAGGATCTGAAGTACCCTGCCGGAAATTTGTGCGTACTGCCCACCCATCCATAATTGAATGAACGTATGGCCACGAAAAAAGAGTGCCCCTGCAATGGGTGAGGCTATCAGTATCGATGCCCTGGTTCCTTGGATCAATAAACGCCGCAATTGTTCTTGCTCTCCGCGCGCCTCGAAACTGCTAGCCAAGGGCATGAAAACCGTAGTTACAGAAGAAACTAGCTGCCGCAGGTACTCTAATAAGCTGCCGGCGATGGCATAAAAGGTCACTGCACTGGCAGAAATGAAAAAACCAACAATTAAATTATCCGTATAGTATATAAGCTGCACGGCACAATGTATTACGAAGACATATGAGCTGTAATTCAAAAACTGGCGAAGCATAGCAGCGTCTGGGCGCCGCAAGGAAATGTGGAGTTCTGGATAGACTCGGTAGCAGAGACCCGCCAGGGCAGTGTTCGCGAGCAGAGTCACCGTGAATTCCCAGATGGCCAACCCCAAGATGCCGTGCCCCGATTTTAGGAGCCACACCGCGCCTCCCGCGCGAAACAATGTTTGCATCACGGTGACCCAGCTAACAAGGGCAAACCGATGTAGAGCGACCAGAACGCCGCCGAACACTCCGAATTAAAGAGTGAGGGCCAAACTCAATCCCGCTAAAATGATTGCGCAGCGAGCTGGGAGATGCAAATCAGTTGGTATTCGAAAGATCATGGTTGAAAGGAAAGCCATGCTTACGCTGGCTGCGATGACGAACAACGAGATCCACATACGCAGCCAAAACGCGGCCGAAACAGCCCGGCTAGATTCGAGGTGATCGCCCCGCGCGTGATGCCTGGCAACAAATCGCGTGACTGCTCCTCGCAGCCCTAAATCGAGGAGCGACATGAAAGAGATCATGGAGATAACGAGCGTCCAAACTCCGTACGCAATATTGCCGAGATGACGGACGACAAACGGGGATAAGAAAAATGCCACGCCAACCGAAATAGCAAAAGAGATCCAATTGCCAGCGATGCTTTCTGCGAGTTGTTTCCCTCTCGACATCGGTCTTCGGGCTCTCTGAGCTGCGCCAGTCTAAACTATTTGGTTCCTGTTCTGTGGCCCCTCAGCGCCTGCTGTTTCTATCGCCTCAAAATTCCTCATGCGTAAAGGGCTGCGGCCGATTCACTGACGCATTGTGCGAGATTTGTAATTCGATTTCTCCCTCCGATTGGATTGAGCAAGATGGCCTTCAGCCACTTTCGGCTGAATCGACCGGATGAGTTGGAGGTGTCTCTTCACGTATGTTTCCTCCTGAAAATCGGTTTCCGCTCTGTATCTTGCTCGTCGGCCCATGGCCTGACGACGCTCGGGATCCTTAATCAACTCAACCATAGCATCAGCCAGGAGACCAGGGGCTCCCGGTGGAACGACAAAGCCGCATTCTCCCGGCGGCAACGTAGCGGCAGGCCCCCATGCGGTCGAAACCCAAGGGAGCCCGCAAGCCATTGCTTCCAAGAGCACCAATGGTGCCCCTTCGTCGTCAGAGGCAAGGATGAATGCGTCTGCCTGCCACAGAAAAGGACGAATGTCCCTCTGCAAGCCGACGAATTCGACGCGATGGGAGATACCCAAGCTCCTAGCACGGTCGGTCGCTGCAACACGATCACGACCATCGCCAACCATAATCAACCGTGCGTTGGAGGAAATACGCTTCTCGCCAAATGCTTCGATAATGTCGATCGTACGTTTCTTCGAAGCGAAGTTTGAGACATGTACAAACGTCGGTCGAGAGTCGGAGCGAATAAGGTTTGGCGGCGGCACGAAATGAGTGCCGTCCACACAATTGGGGATCAGATGTACGTTCAAAGTCTTGTCGGAACATATTTCCTGCGCTTTCGTCTCCAGATGCTTTGCGCAAGCGATGACGGCATCCGAACTCTGCAGGACGCGGCGGATAAGCCAGCGTAAAGGCGCTTGATAAGTATTAAATTTAGTGACGTCGTTGCCGTGAAGTGAAGAGATGATTCGCACATCGTTAACTCGGCGTAACAGTAGGAATGGCCAGGCATAACCGATCGGATAGATTAAAAGGATGGTTCGAATTTTCTGACTACGGACAAATTGGTTCAACCGCCAGCAGGCCACAGCGCCTCTAGCCAATGTGCCCAGAAGGGTCTTGAAACTAAGGCGATCAAATGCAGAGGACGGTGCAGCCCAGCGCCAAAGTTTCGGCACGGACGGATCGGCCTGCAAATCTCCATGACCCTCATGGGCAATTAGAAGATGAGTCTCGACGCCAGCTTGGGCAAAGCTGCGATGTAAACGCTCCGCGACTTCCGCAACGCCGCCAACCGCTGGCCTGTACCATGGACTCACGAGCAGCACCGGACCAATTGGGGTGGCCGCCTTCGGAGTACTCTCTCCGCTCTGATCAATCTTTTTTGATTCCAGCGAGTCCTGTGGACAGAAAAGGGTGTCCAGCTCCGTCGTCAGACCCGGATGGGCATCACCAAAACGCACTGCCCGGCCCTCCTCTTCGGAGGACGAGGAAAGAGGCGGAACTGCTGCGAGGAGTTCTGGAGCGACCCTTTGGGCCAGTGTCATGGCTATTCTTTTCACCTGTAACTCCCAGTCATGACTCTTAGCCACTGCCTGTCTCGCCGCGCGCATCTCCGGCGCGTTGGCTTCGGGGCTCAACGTATAAGCCAACGCGGCGGACCATTCATCGGCAGAACGCGCAAGCCTTACCACACTGCCGAACTCTTCCAGTGAATGGATTGGCGTTCCTACCGTCGGACGGCCACTGGCCAAATACTCATGCAATTTGAGGGGATAGATGTACTTTGTATAATCATTTTGAAGATAAGGCATTATACAGACATCAAAATGTTGAACGTAGTTGGGTACTAGATGTGTCGGCTTGGCTTCGAGAAAGTGCACGTTGCGTCGTTTACGCAGTGCGTCAACTGTGCCTAGTGTCGCGAGGTGGGGGCTTAGCGGGCCAAGAAAAACGAAGTGCCAGTCTGGATGTCGCACGGACAGCTGTCCGAGAAGCGTCCAGTCAAGCTGGTCCTTCAAAAACCCAGCATAACCAATACGGGGATGCGGGACGAGGGCTAGATCCTGCGGTTCGGTTGCGGGCTCGGAGAACCTCTCATAATCAACGCCGTTGGAGACAAAACTGGTGCTAGGGTTAACCCACCCTTTTTTGTCTAGCAAGGCCCTTGAGGTGACAAAAACCTGGCCGGCCGTCCGAAGAATCTGCATTTCTTCGGCACCGATGGGCATTTCGGTCGGAGAAAACGAGTATTCGTCGTCCACGTGGTAGCACCGCAAGTCGAAGGGAACAGAATCCAATTCGGGGTCCAGGCGTGGTCGCCACATCGAAAGTATTATTTTTTGACACCCTCGAAGTCTAAGACGTTTTCGCGCTCGGAGAACGTGTTCTCGGAGAATTAACTTTTTCAACCAGACAGGGCGATAGACTTCGGGAAGCCAAGGCTCAGGGTTGTAGACAGTGAAGCCGGGAATACTAATCGGATCATTTCGGAGCAGTTCGGCGTGTTGCCGTGGCGTGAAAGACTCACGCCAATTGCGCGGTGGATTCATCCACACGACATGAAAATATTGCGCGAGCCGCATGAGGACCTGGTGGCGCGCTTGCCAGCAAGTTCCCCAAGTATCGTGAACTTTGGCGATGACGCCGATGATCGGGAAAAGAGGTTGATTCAGGTCAGCCATCTAAGATAGAACCCGTGAGTCTAATAGGTGCCCGGAAGATTGTACTTTAATTCTCTCGAGACTAGCCTGGCCAGAATGTCGCTTCTGCAACGGCGAGTCTGTGTCTGAAACACGTCCAGAATTCATCGGATCACATGAGCTCTTTAAGTGTTGCCTGCGGCAGGGATCTAGAGACGACGGTAAGGCCTCCGCTGATGATAATACCGAGCTATGTGCGTAATAAACGACTCGAACAATAGCAACAAGAGTTCGGACCTGCCCTTCCTAGGTCTCTGGCGAATAAAAGTGAACTGTCATGCCGGCACCACGATGACTTCGCCTTCGCCGAGCCGACTCATTGCATAGCGTGACGATCCATTGGCGACCCATAGGGCACGTCAAACAAAATCGCGCCCAGGTCATGGCTGATCTTTTGGGCATCAATATTTTCCAGATTGCTGAGCACGATCACGCATGCGTCATCATCTGGATAGCGTCGGATTGAGGCGGAGAACCCGTTGATTCTAGCAGCGTAGGTTAATGCCTTTCGCTGAAATTCCCTCAAAATCTTCCAGCCAAAACCATAGCCATCCCTATAGGGCTCGAACATCTGGTTGAGAGACTTCTTGGAAACTAGTTTTTCAGTGTAGAGGGCGCGATCCCAACGGTAGAGGTCTTCAACCGTTGAATAGAGACCGCCGGCGCTGAAGGGAATAGACATATCCAGGTACATGGCGTTCAACAGGACATCGTTCTCCCAGTCCAGCCGATAACCAGACGCCCTCTGGGGAAGAATGCTTGTGAAATTATCGTAACCGGTGTCACGCATTTCGAGCGGTACGAAAATATGTTCCGCTAGGTAATTCGCGTAGGACTTACCAGAAACACTCTCGATAACAGCACCCAACACCTGGTATCCCGAGTTGCTGTACTTGAACTTCTCGCCTGGTTTGGACTCAGGTGGCTTGCTTCCGAAGCGGGCAAGAAGCTCCGGAACGGTCGTTGGCAACACTCTTGTACTCTCGTAATCCGGGAGCTCAGTCATGTTTGAAATGCCTGAAGTGTGGGTTAAGAAGTTAACGATCTTGATCGCCTGCCAGTCATTTGGACAATCCGGAATGTATTTGCAAACTGAATCTTGGATGTTCAGTTTCTTCTCTTCCTGAAGTTCGAGAATCGCCATTGCCGTGAACTGCTGAGTTATTGAACCAAGGCGAAATTTAGAACTTGGATTATTCAGAACATTAAGTTCGATGTTGGATAAACCGTACCCTTTGACCAGGAGCACCTTGCCGTTCCGGGCGACGAGAATAGCACCAGTGAAACGACTCGTCTCTACTTGTGAATTCATGTACTCGGCGGCTCTGGAAGAATAATCGGGATCTGAGGCTGCGATAAGCGGGGAGGCCAGAAGGGTGCAACACCTCAGAAGAAGCTTCATCCGAGACGACGTGTTTTTCCGGTGAAACAACCACAAATCTCCATACAAGCAGTGGAACAGAATCTTACCAGAGGAAACTAAGGGGATTACTTTGCACCCCCAAAGTTATTCTCTGTTTGATGTCTCATCGATTATCCTTGGCGAATCGAGTCGAAGAGACGTGGTCCCTGCCCGCAACGCGCGACTCATCGGGCGAGGATAGCCGAAAAGATGATCAGTCTGGACGCCAGGACGCTGGCACGGCTGGCAAGAATCGATCCCGGCTTATTGGGTCCGGTGCGGCATCGGAGTGCCGAAGCCAAATCCAACTGATGGCAATCCGCGTTCCTACGGGCTCGCGAAAACCGATTCATCCAACCGCACTTGCCACGAGCATAACATAGCGCGCGCCGGGCCGTTCCTTGTGCAGGCAAATCCGTTATAAGCTGCGCGTCCGAAAAACTGGCGAAGGTAGTTAATTAAAAGTAATCGTCGACGCCACTCAGTCTTTCGCTGTTGTAGCAACGTGATTCTGTCACCTTAACGGCCACGTAAAACTGTCACCCCC
>Ga0137415_10000589_pt1 | contig 35411 bp, 34 predicted proteins | sample CZODoug3_1_1_16f_FD_183082 | JGI IMG/M metagenome (GOLD analysis project Ga0137415, IMG submission 183082) | Vadose zone soil fungal communities from Angelo Coast Range Reserve, California, USA - CZODoug3_1_1_16fungal (Hybrid Assembly) | ecosystem: Environmental > Terrestrial > Soil > Vadose...
GGCGTGGCGAAACCGCCAGGCCCCAGGAACGACAGAACACATTCGTTGCGGATTCGTTTCAGAACGGGTGTTTCGTCCGCCGGCCCGAAAGACCACGCGCGAATGATCATGCGGTTGTGAGCGGTCGGCGTCACCGTGCGCATCAGGATTGTCTGCTGATCGTTGATGATCGAATTGGGGAAGATCACCATGTTGCGGTTTACGTTGGCGAGGCGCTCGGCCTTCTCGGACCCGAGTCGCCGCTCCAATTCGCGCTTCTTCGCTTCGACTTCGAGCCGCGCCTCCTCGCCCCAGATGGGCAACCATTGCGCGACCGGTCGCCCGGTTGGAATGCGCAGCTCGAAGCAAGCATGCCCGTTGCCGAGGCTCAGCGCCCGACCGCGTATGTCGATGCTCGTCAAGCCCTTGACCATCGTCTTCATGTAATCCACGTAGCTCATGTGCGTGAGCTCGAGGTGATAGCCGTCGTAGCTGTTCTCGCAAATCAGCTTGTAGTTGGCCTTGATCTCATACTCGTGGCAGCCACGCACGACTTGCATTCCCGCCGCGGAGTGATCGGCAATGGAGTCGAGCATCTCGCCTGCGCCTGCAAGATATTCATCGAGCGATGGTGCGTCCTTGTTGAAAGAGACGAACCAGAATCCAGCGCGCTGCTCGAGGCGTGGCACCTGCAGCAGATCGTAGAAGCCGTCCTCGTTGAAGCGCTCGCCGTATCCGAATTTCGCGTGCTGGTCGAAGAGCTCGCCCGAGCTGCGGTACGCCCAGCCGTGATACGCGCAAACGAAGCGCTTGCGGTTGCCTCGCGGCTCGCGGCAGATGGAGGCGCCTCGATGCCGGCAGGTGTTGAAGAACGCGTTGACGCGGCCGTTCACGTCCCGATTGAAGATGAGCTCGCGATCGAGGACGAAGCGGACGATGAAATCGCCTTTTTCCGGCACCTCGCAATCATGACCGAGCACGATCCACGACGTGCGCAGGACCCGCCGCTTCTCCTCTTCGAAGATCTCAGGGCTCGAGTAGGCGGAGCGATGCACGAGAAAGCGCCCGCGCTCGCGATCGAGCCAGAGGAAACGTGATCGATAAGATGACTCTCTCGGTTGTACGACGGCGGCCATGACATTTTCTTCCGTTCTTTCGGGATCTTGCGCTCTTCGAGCCTGGTCGTTGCCTCACGCTGCCTTCGCCGCGCCCGCTGCGGGCTGGCAGAAGGCCACGAGGAGCTCATCGCGGCGCTTGCAAGCCGCCGCGATCGCACGCTCCTTGACATGTCCAAATCCGCGGATTGCCTCGGGAAGCGATGCGATCTCGACCGCCGTCGCATGGTTGGCTGTCGATAAATCAAGCAGCAGCCTCTGGATCAGTGCGATGTAGTCTTCGACGAGCGCCCGCTCCCGGCGCCGCTCGGCCGTGTATCCGAAAACATCGAATGCGCTCCCGCGCAATCCCTTCAGCTTCGCGAGCAGCCTGAAAACAAACATCATGCGCGGGCCGAACTCGATCTTGCGGGGCTCGCCCGTGTTCGGATCCTTACGCGCCAGGAGCGGCGGGGATAGATGAAATCTCAACGTGTAGTCGCCGTCGAACTGCTCGCGGATACGTCGTTCGAAGTCGCCGTTCGTGTAGAGGCGTGCAACCTCGTATTCATCCTTGTAGGCCATGAGCTTCGCGAGATTGCGCGCGACGGCTTCCGTCAGCGCCCTCATCCCGAGGCGGTCATGTTCGCTCTGCCGCACTGCATCGACCAGCGTGCGGTAGCGGTTCGCATAGGCTGCGTCCTGGTAGTCGGTGAGCAACTGTTCGCGGTGCGTGATGATCTCATCCAGTGTCTGCGAGATCCTGTCCGTTCCCTGGGGCGCCACGCTGGCGCCCGCTAGCGACTGGGTCTTCTGCGGATCGTGAGCTGCCAGCCGTCCCCACTCGATCGTGTGCAGATTAGCTTTCACCGCTACACCATTCAGGCGAACGGCCTCACGGATCGACTCGACCGATAGTGGTATCAATCCCTTCTGAAGGGCAAAACCGAGCATGAAGAGGTTCGTGGCAATGCTATCGCCCATCAGCCGCGTGGCGAGGGACGTACCGGGCACGGCATGCAGGCGCTGCGGGCCCGTAATTGACTCGAGAGCGCGCAGCAAGTCCTGGGCACTGAATTGAATCTTCTGGTTCGCCTGGAACTGGGCAGTGGGCACCATGTCGGTGTTGACCACGACGTGGCCCGCACCTGGGTGAATCATCCGCAACGCTTCCTGCCCGGCGGATACGACGAGATCGCAACCCAACAACAGATCGCTTGATTGTGGCCACAGGCGTGCCGTGAAGATGTTTTCGGATGCCTGCGACAGACGGATGTGGCTCAATACCGAGCCACCCTTCTGCGCCATGCCGGTGATGTCCATCACCGAGCAGCCTTTGCCCTCGATGTGCGCCGCCATGCCCAGGATCGCGCCGACCGTCAGCACGCCGGTGCCGCCAATCCCCGTCAACAGAATGTTGTATGTGTCCCGCATCGCAGGCATCACAGCCGACGGCAAAGCCGCGAAAAGGGTCTCGAGCTCGGACTGGGTGCGGCCGGATTCGGCCTTGCGCAAACTACCACCCTGCACAGAGACGAATGACGGGCAGAACCCCTTGAGGCAGCTGTAGTCCTTGTTGCAGCTCGACTGGTCGATCCTGCGCTTACGCCCCAACTCCGTTTCGAGCGGCTGTACGCTCACGCAGTTCGACTTGGCGCTGCAATCTCCACAACCCTCGCACAGGTCCTGGTTGATGAACACACGCTTCGGCGGATCAGGGAATGTCCCCCGCTTGCGGCGCCGCCGCTTCTCGGCCGCGCAGACCTGGTCGTAGACGATTGCATTTGCGCCCTTGAGCTCGCGCAGCTCTCTCTGCACCGTATCGAGCTCGTCACGGTGGCGAATCGTGGTACCCGGCGGCCACCCGATTCCCTGAGGATATTTCCCCGGATCATCGGCGACGACGACAACGGGCCGCACACCTTCGTAATAAAGCTGGCTGGCAAGATCCCATGGCGTGAGTTTGCCATCCAGAGGCTGCCCGCCCGTCATCGCGACCGCATCGTTATAAAGCAACTTGTAGGTGATGTTGGCACCGGAGGCAACTGCGGCGCGTACGGCAAGGATGCCGGAGTGGAAGTAAGTGCCGTCACCCAGATTCTGGAACGTGTGCGGGATTTCGGTGAAATTCGACAACCCCACCCAGATACTGCCCTCCCCGCCCATTTGAACTGCCCAGGACGTCGGGCGGTCCGGCATGAACAATGAGGCGAGCGCGTAGCAGCCTACGCCGTTGATCGCCAAGCTCCCTTCGGGAATTCGCGTTGACGTGTTGTGCGGGCAGCCAGAACAGAAGTACGCAGTCCGCACGACATTGTTCGCGGGTAGCTGTAGGACGCGACCCTGCTCCGCCTCCATGCGTCCAACCCGCGCCTCGATGCCAGCGTCAGAGAGCGCCAGGGTATTGAGGCGTCTCGCAATTGCTCTAGCGATCACAACCGGCGTCAATTCTCCATACGCGACCAGCATCGGGACGCCGGTCTCGTCCGTCTTGCCTACGACGCGAGGGCGTTCACCCACGGGCATGTTGTAGAGCAGGGATTTCAACTGATCCTCGATGACGGGCCGCTTCTCCTCTATGACGAGTACTTCGTCGTGACCGCGGATAAACGCGCGCAGACCTTGTGGCTCCACTGGCCACGTCATCGCGAGCTTGTATACCCGGATGCCGAGCTCACGCGCGCGGCGATCATCAATGCCGAGCTCCCTCAGTGCCTGTCGGACATCCAGATAGGCCTTACCCGCCGTCACAATGCCCAGGCTCCGGCGCTCGCTGTCCAGAATCACCTTGTCGAGCTGATTGGCCCGTACGAAGGCCTGCGCAGCCGGCAGCTTGAATTCAATCAGGCGCCGCTCCTGCGGCACGGGAAAAAAGTCACGAGCGATGATGTTGAGACCTTCCCGAGGAAGGACGGCATCCTGCGGAAGTACGATCTGCACGCGCTGTGGATCGACGGAAATCGACGAATTGAGCTCAATTGTGTCGTTGACAGCTTTGAAGGCTGTCCACAGCCCGCTGAAGCGCGACAGCGCGATGCCGTAGAGGCCGAAGTCCAGGTACTCCTGCGTATTGGCGGGATACAGAATCGGAGTGAGTGCGGCGATGAGTGTGTGCTCGGATTGCGCAGCGGAGGCCGAAGACTTGCCTCCTTGATCGTCCGCCGCGATGACGAGTACGCCGCCCTTCCGGTCAGTGCCCTCGAGGTTGCCCAACTTCAGAGCCTCGCACGCCCGGTCGACTCCGAGATGTTTGCCATACCACAGAGCGAACACACCGTCATACTTCGGACGGTCGAACCAGTGCAGCTGCTGCGTTCCGCGAATGGACGACGCTGCCAACTCCTCGTTGACGCCCGGTCGAAAATGGATGTGGTGCTGCTTGAGCTGTTCCTGCGCAGCCCAAAGCGCCGCATCGTAGACGCCGATCGGAGATCCTCGGTATCCCGAAATGAATCCGGCAGTATTGAGACCTGCGGCAACATCGCGCCGACGCTGCTCGAGTGGCAGCCGCACCAGGGCTTGGATGGACGAGAGGTAGATCCGTCCTTGTTCCTGGACGTACTTGTCGTCGAGGCGAACCGCTGTCTTGGTCATCAACTTCCCCCTGCGATCTCGACGAAAACACCCTCGTCCCGCAACACCACGGGATAGCTCTTCAGCGCAACTGTGCACGGCAGCGCGCAAGGCTGGCCGGTGCGGATGTCGAATTTCCCTTCATGCCACGTGCACTCGATGACGTAGCCATTGAGATCGCCTTCGTCACTGAGGGAAGCGGCTCCGTGGGTGCACACATCATCGGTGCAATAGAATTCGTCGCCGACACGGTATATGGCGAGTTTGGGCAGACTCGGCATGCTCACCTGGAACATCGCCCCCGATTCGACGTCGTCGCGGGAACAAACCCTGACCAAGCGCTTCGCATCACCCATCGCGCTACCCTCATGCAACTCTTTCAAGACCGCCGCCATCTACGACAGCTCCGCGAGCAGCCGTTCGGCATTGGCGCCGAGAATCATGTGTTGATCGCGCTCGGGCATCTGCGTATCTGCAATGAACCTCGCGAGATCCTTCTGACCGACCTCGGTCGGCCCGTCCGTTCCACCGAGGAGGCGGTCTACGCCCAGCCCGTCGGCCAGGTAACGAACGTAGTCCGGACTGAAGGTCACCGTGTCGTAGTAGAACCGCCGGGCGTATTCGGTGGGAGACATGCTGACCTGCTCCTGCATGGCCGGGAAATTGCGCCAGACATGATTGAAACGGCCGAGAATGGATCCCAACGTCCCGCCTCCGTGGGCAAACACGAGCTTCAGCCTGGGAAACTTGCTCAGGACGTCCGTCATGATCAACGAGCTGATCGCCATACAGGTCTCCTGGGGAACGCCCACGATGGGCGCCAGGAGTGGCGATCCGACCAGCCGCTCCGTGCCGGTGGGTCTGAAGCCATGAACGAAGACGAGTAAGCCCAACGACTCGGCTGCAGCGAAGAATGGCTCTAACTCGGGTGCTGCGATCGAACCTCCGTTGACGTTGCTGCCAATCTGCACGCCTCGCAGCCGGTAGTCGCGCTTGAACTGCTCGAGCTGGCGTGCGGCGACGGCCGGGTTCTGCAGAGCGACCGCACCCAAGCCGATGAAGCGATCCGGTGCAGACTCGACCAGCTTCGCGACAACTCCATTCATGAAGTCCGTGAGTGCATAGGCAGCGTCCTGCTCGAGCCAATAGGACAGCAGCTCAGGCAGCGGCGACACGACCTGGCTGTCGATGCCTTCCCGGTCGAGCACTTCAATTCGTCGCCCGGCATCCCAGTAGATGTCACCGAAGCGGCGATACTCCTTGCCCCCGATTCGCATGATGACCGTGCGAGCATCGACCGATTCCATGACCGGCCAGACGGTCTCATCTACACCGCGAGGGGGCCGCGGATACTCGCGAGGTACGATGTGGGAGTGGAAATCGATGGTCGCCACCTTATTGCATCCACTGTCCGCCGTTGACGCTGATCACCTGTCCTGTGATGAAGCCGGCTTCGTCACATGCCAGGTACGCCGCGAGCGAGGCAACTTCGTCCATTTCGCAGAAGCGTCCCATAGGTATCTCCCGGGTCACTCCCCGAATGTCGATGATCTGATGCTTCTGGTACACGGCGCTGCCCGGGTTCAGCATCTCTCTGATCTCATCCGTGAGGATGCCTCCAGGAGAAATCGTGTTCACGGCGATGCCGTACTTCGCGAATTCGCGTGCCAGCCCGGTTGTGAGTCCATTCACGCCGCCCTTCGCTGCGTTATAGGCCGCGTGCGAATAGAGTCCCGTGCGCACCGAATCAGCACCGATATTGATGATTCGGCCGGACTTGCGCTCGATCATGTGTGGCAGTACAGCGCGGCAGCACCAGATCACAGTCCAGAGGTTGCGATCAATCGTTGCGTGCAGCGTCTCTGGCGTATGGTCAAGGAACGGCCGGATCACGCCCCCTCCGGCGTTGTTAAGCAGGACATCGATGCAGCCCCACCGCTCAACAGCGGCGGCGACTGCCGCTGTAGCGCCTTCCTCGTGACTCAGATCCTGCGCGATCCACGCGACGTCCAACGCACCAGCCGCTTTTACCGAGTCCGCAACGGCTGGCAGTGCATCTGCGTTCACGTCGACTAACAGCACGCGGGAACCTTCGGTCCCATAGCGCTTTGCCAGCGCGACACCAAGGCCCCGTGCCGTGCCGGTGATGATTGCCACTTTGCCTTCGAGGCTGCGAGTCGCGTCGCTCATGTTGCCTCGATGACTCCCTTCGCTCCGAAGTTGGGGGTCGGGCGTGCGCCCCACACGTCAAAGTCCTCCATCGCGGCCGACATGAAGCGCGGCTGGCGGGCATTGGTTTCGGGAAAGAGCTCCATTCCGAAGCTGTACTCCCAGGTCATCCCATCCGGATCGAGGAAATAAATGAAGATGCTGTCGGAGGTGGGGTGGCGGCCGATGCCGAACACGATCTCGACCTTGTTGCGCTGCAAACGATAGAACGCCCGGCCGATGTCATCGATGTCGGTGACCATGAAGTTCATGTGGTTGAAATGCGCGTGCCCGACTCTCGACTGCGCCACGCCCATTGAATGGTGCAGCGGGTTCGGGAACGCCCGCAACAACGAGATGAACAGATCGCCCGCATAGTCTGATGCCACGAAGCCCATGTTCTCGATCACGGACTGCGTGGACTCGCGACAGTTGGCTGCGTTGATCACGAAGTGACCGAGTCGCTCGATCTTGGCAAGCCGTTTCTGAAACGGAACGATGGTCTGCTGCATCTTCGAGTAGTACTCGAAGCAAGCGCCCGTCGTCGGCTCGCGCACACGGAATACCGGAGACAAGCCGAGGCCTAAAGGAGCGCTCTGCTCTCGACTCAACCGTTTCGGCTTCCAACCGATTGACTCGTAGTGGCGGTAAGCGCGCTCAACGTTCTCTTCGTCTTCGAGCTCCCAGGCTGCGCGCTTGAACCCTGGCTCGCGCGACGGGTACAAAACAACGCTGTGGTGATCGGTGCAGCAACGCAGGAACCGCGCACCTTCCGGCCCGTCTCCCGCCGCATCGAGGCCCACGATGTTCAACGCGAAATCTGTCGTTCGCTCCACGTCGCAGACGTTGAGCGCCACGTAGCCCAGCTTCCTGTAACGAAATGGGACACTCATTCAGCCACCCCTCCCCTCGGTTCCGACGAAGCCTGCAGCATGGCACCGCGCTTTTGCCAAGACGCGGTGGGCTGACGTGCGTCCCTCGCTGCTTCGTGGGTGTGCAACTCGGCCATTCGCCATCCGTATAACGATCGTTATATAGTGCACGAAAGAACACATGCGTACAATCGCGTTATACGCGGGTACCGTCGGCGGGCGCCCTGCGTGCCCTGGCTCGGGCCGCTGCGATGGCCCTGCCCGCAGAGGCTTTGGCCAATGCTGCGCCGTAGAGCGCGCCGGGCTCCGGCGCCCTTGGTTGCGTCGGCAGCCGGCAAGAGTCTCAATAAATCACATGAACTTTCATAAACATAGCATACTGTTCGCAAGCGTATTTACATGAGGCGAACCGAAACAAGAGGTAATGCCAGCAAGCGAGCCTGACCGGGCAAAGCATTCATGGCAAACAACCGGTAACCGCCGACAGGGCCATTGGGTCAAACGAAGGAGCGCCAGCATGCAAGCCATACGGTTAGCCAGGCCCGGCGGGCTTGATCGCCTCCAGGTCGTTGATATCGAGGGGCCCGGCGCCCTTGCGTCCGGTGACGTCCTCGTCAGGATTCACGCCAGCTCACTTAACTTTCATGACTTTGCCGTCGTTTCCGGCAGGATACCGACGCAGGACGGGCGCATCCCGATGTCCGACGGGGCCGGGGTGGTCGAGGCGGTTGGCGAAGGGGTGAAGGAGCTCGCGGTAGGCGATCGTGTCGTCTCCTGCTTTTTCCCATCGTGGCAGGACGGGCCGGCCGCGATCGCCGACTTTGCAACGACTCCCGGCGATGGTGTCGACGGTTATGCGCGCGAAAGGGTCGTGCGGCCGGCGAGTTGGTTCACTCATGCGCCGAAGGGCTACACTCACGTAGAGGCAGCCACTCTCACCACTGCGGGATTGACCGCGTGGCGCGCATTGGTTGTCGATGGCGCCGTCAAGGCTGGTGACAGTGTCCTGGTGCTCGGGACGGGTGGCGTTTCAATCCTTGCACTGCAGTTGGCCAAGGCGATGGGGGCGACCGTCCTCGCCACATCATCGTCCGATGAGAAGCTGGAACGCCTCCGGGCCCTCGGTGCCGAACACACTATTAACTATAGGAAGCACAAAGACTGGGGTGAGCGGGTGCTGCATTGGACCGCGGGCCGCGGCGTTGATCACGTCATCGAGGTGGGTGGGCCGGGCACATTGCCGCAGTCCATCATCGCCTGCCGCATTGGCGGCCATATAGCGATGATCGGTGTCTTGACGGGCCTGACCGGCCCTGTGCCCACCGCGGCATTGATGGCGCGGCAGCAGCGACTGCAAGGCCTGATCGTCGGGAGCCGACGTCATCAGATGGACCTGGTGCGGGCAATCGATGCCATGCAACTCAAGCCTGTGATCGATCGGACGTTTCCGTTGCACGAACTCGCCAGCGCATTCCGCTACGAGGAAACCGGTGCTCACTTCGGTAAAATCTGCCTGGAGCTCTAGAACCAAAATGTAATTAGAACTAACAGCCATGCGCCCCTTTCGCACCGACGTGTCCACGCCTCGCTTGGGGTCGAATCGGGTCGCGGGAAGCCTGGTCCCGATGAGGAGTGGCCACATGAACTACGATAATCAGTCCTTCAAGGACGAGAGCATTGAATTGAGCAGCAACCGGTTTCACGGCTGTACGTTCGAGAGATGCAAATTGGTGTATCGCGGTGACATCTCGCCGACTATGGAGAAGTGTGAAATACGAAAACATCTATTTGCGGGCTTACGAGAATGGAACGCAGCTGCGACGCTCATCGGGGTCATCACCGGGATTTTAGTCATCCCCGTGGTGGCGATTCTGACGCCCGCGGCCAGCGATCACGCATTCTCACGAGCGGTCGCCGACGATCTCGACCCGCTCGAGCGCACGTGCCTGGACGATGTGACCCAGGTCATACCGGCCGATACGGCGGTGTGCGCGACGCTCCGCGGTGCGTGGCTCGATGGGATCGGTCCTCGCGGGCGAGACAGCCATGAGGCGATAGCCCTGTGGACCCGACAGGCCCATCCTCCCTTCTTGGTGCTAACTTCACCCCATCCATACAAACACGCTGATCGGCTCCAAGAGAGTATTGATTTTGTTGTTTGCGTTCAGCCGCCAGATGGTGCAGAACGAGCACCGAACGCGTGGAACAGGATGCACCTCGATGTCAGCCGCGCGTCCTCTGCCCAGTGCTCAAACACAGCGGCGCAGCCGTGACCGTCGACCGGTCGCACTGGGCCACTCTATACCCACACGGTCCATAGTCGCCGCGTACGTCGCGGGGCGCTGGACAGGGATTGCCGGCCGTGTCATGAACCTTCGAGTTCTTGGAGCGGGAACGAAAACCGTCGCTGCACCGCACGCGTGAGAGAAGATCGCATTCGAATACATGCCTCCCGCCGGTCCCCTTGGGGCCATTCGCTGCGCTTTAAGTGCGGCGTGCAGTTCACCCAGCGCTCCTAAAAACCAGGACAATAGGTCCCCGACTTGGACGACCTGGCTTATCGCTGCCGCGGACACCCGCTCCACCTTGCGGCGCCCGATATCCACAATCGGGGTCGGATACTCGAGCAGATTTCTGAGCGATGCAACGGCGGTCTGAGTCCGCACGAGATCACTTTCGAGATGCTTCAAATGCGCAGCTATAAGATCGTTACGTGTTTGTACGTCGGGTGCTGAAAGCACCGCGCGGACCTGGTCCAAAGGCATGTCGAGATCGCGAAATCGTCGAATGATCTGCGCGACCGGAATCTGGTCCGTGGAATAGCGGCGATAACCCGTCTGCGGGTCGACCTGCGCCGGTTCGAGAAGACCCGTCTCATGGTAGTGACGCAATGTCTTCACCGTTAGGTGTGTGGCGCGCGAGAAATCACCGATGGTGAACGAGGTTGACATGCAGGTTAAGTGTGCGCTCTCCCCCTGAGGGAGAGTCAAGCAGCGAAAGCGCTATTGACTTTCCCCCAACCGGAGCCCTCGAGCTAATCGCAGCTGGCCGTTCGGCCGTATCATCGAGGAAACGTGACTCGAAAGCCCTCGGGAGCCGAAAAAGCCCATGAAACATCGGCCAATGGCGACCGGCGAGAGAATTGCAGGCATTTGAATTGAAATTCAAAAGCAGGAGATCGACCAATGTTTGACCACGTACTTTTAAATGTTTCGAGCAGGAAAGAGAGCATGAAGTTTTATACCCCCGTACTCCAGGTACTTGGGATCAAGGCTATGTATGACCAGGATGAATACACTGCCTATGGAACCCACAGCTTCCATTTCTGGTTACACCAATCTAACAAGGAAGACGTGACTCGCAAAATGCATCTCGCGTTTTCGGCGGACTCACGAAAACAGGTTGATGAGTTTTACCAGGCGGCGCTTGCAGCTGGAGGACGATCAAATGGCGCACCTGGTCTTCGCGAGCATGGTCCAAACTATTATGCGGCGTATGTGCTCGACTTTGAGGACCAAGTCATTGCGCGGTGGCGGCTTGAACTTTCGCGACAGACCCACAGCAACTCCCCCGCAGTCCGGACATTGCTTATCGGGCAGTCCTTTTGAGCCAACAGGTGCGCGCTTAAAGCTCTTGCGACAGGCAAAGAAAACATACGGAAACAACCACCGCGGACCTCGGCGCCCGTCCGCCAGCAATTGAGATTTCATCTTGGATCGACGCATGCGAATCCCCGAATCAGGCAGGGTATTAACTCTATGCAGCCAGCGGCGACGGTTCGGTATTGGCGCATCCAGCAAAGTGTTCAGAATGTGCACCCAATTGATATGCTCCCCTGCGTCGGCGGGCAATCGCTCCCTGTTTCGGGGTCAACGTGGCGTTACCCTTCCGGACCGAACACGAAGTGAAGCACCCGCCGCGGCAAATCGAGAGACACCTTGGAAGAGGCGTGCAGCAACAGGGGACGCATCACCATCACTCCGCCCATGGCAACCGACACACGACGATCTCCACGGACCTCACGCGCCTCGCGCGCTTGCGCAGGGCTCAGGCGACCCAGCCGGTGTGATCCGGGCACTACCCGCAAAGCGCCGTTGCGCTCGTCACAATCGTCAAGATGCACCCTGATGGCGACCAACTCCTCGAGTACAGACATCGGCGGTTGAACGAAAAGACTGCCGTCCTTCTCAGACCAGCCAGTGCATCGGGCGCTGTCGATTCGTTCCGCCACCGGGATGCTCAGATCCTGATGGAGTGCCACGAGCCAATTCCTGCCGAGACTCTTTTCAAACAGCGTGCACTGCACGGCGCGACCGTCAGCCGGGATCACCGCACTCAAGCGGGGCTCACGGGTGAGACGGCGCGCCAACTCCTGGCACCAGCGTGCATCCAGTAACTTGCGGCGACCCAAGGCATCCGTGGCGGGCCCACCCACGTTGCGCGCCACTATGTTCAATTCGTCAGAGTTCAGTACGTCCGCAATGACAACATAGCCGGCCTCTGCAAACTCCGCGGAAACAGAACCTTCGATCATGTGCACGAGTATAGCTGCTCGTCCTTCGCCCTCGCCCAACCGCCGGATCATGGCGCGCAGCGCCGGACGCGGATCGACTGGCCGGTCGCCTCGAACGAAGGACCGCTCACGACCCAAAGCCGTCATTCAGGTCACTCAAAGAGGCGAGTGACAATGAAGGCATGCGGACATTTGAATGCATTGGCCCGTGCCACGCCTGGACCGAGACGTGTGACTGTGTCCCGGCGGCACTCGCCGACGGAAATTATTTCTGGTGGTAAACAGCGAAGGTCGAAACTCTATACCACTGTCGTTCAGATGGCATGAGCCATTGCCGATCGGCCAGAAACTCGTCTTCGTGGAGTAACTTCGTGCTCACCGTAACTCTCGAGATTAATTCCGCGTCTTTTCCCTCAAGATGTTGCTGGTGCGCGCCTTATATTCATCAGTGTGCTTCTTGCCGAAGCGAATGAGTTGGCTGAGACCGCTTTCGCGGCAAGCAGTAACGCCACGGCGTTGCGATGAAATCGAATTCGAACAAGGAGCGCCAGCCGGATCGCAAATCACGTCATCAATGGATCCCGGCCTGGACTTCCGTGTCGTACCCTCGGACCGCACGCGGGACTGTTAACCGGACTTGTAACTTCCATAGTTGACTACGAATACCTCAACCAAACCACCCTCGGATTGGTCGAGCTTCCACACAGCGATCACGATGCTGTTATTCGCCTGCGGATGCAGGACACCATTCGGGATCGCAAAGCTGTGTTGCCGCCCCATATCCGACACGTAGTTACCCACTGCCATCCGTTGACATACAGGATCGCGCGATAGTGACGTTCGGGCGGATCCTGGATCTGGATAGCGATGGACGTGTCTTGATCCTTTGGCAGAGCCAACCTCACATCGGTTTGCACGCGCAGACGCGGGCCGGTGGGAACGGCGTCCTCGCCGTCAACCGCGTGCTCATCAACCGTTGGGTCGGACCAAGCTCCATCTACGGAAAGTGCGGTCGAGTCGAGCGATGACATACGTAACGGTCGGATTATAATTGTGATGGGATAATCGACCAAACTGACAGCGACCTGTGGCCAGGAGCCACGGAAAGACCGCAGGGAGCACTCTCAATGAAAATCGCTCGTTGTCTCACCGCCGTCGCGACTCTGTTTGTCACCGCCTCGGTCCAGCAGCGGGACTTCTTGTCCTTTCCTCTACACCCTAGCATCGTGAAAGGCAGAGCTATCCTGGTGACCGCAACACTATCGCCCGTCGCGGTGCATTCGGGAATCGAGGTACTGCGGCAGGGCGGCACCGCGGCCGATGCGGCCGCGACCGTGGCGCTATCCGAGATCGCTACCAATCTGGGCTCAGTCGTCTCTTACGCCGGCATCTCCCAACTGCTCTATTTCGACGCCAAGACGGAGAAGGTCTATGCGCTGGACGCAGGCTGGGGGACCTACGCGCACGAGACAGACCCGAAGAGCATCCCCCCCGCCGACATCAGCGTCATCACCGGTCAGCCCGCGCCCACCGGTGCGGGGGTCGGCGCGCTGGGCCGCCAGACTCTCGTCCCCGGATTCATGGCCGGCATCGAAGCCATGCACGCCCGGTTCGGTCGCCTGCCCTTCGCCAGCCTCTTCCAGCCCGCCATCGGGTACGCCCAGAACGGCGTGACGATCTCGCCCGCCCAGGCGACTTCGCTTCAGCAGCGGCAGCCGCAGCTCTGGCGTACGTCAGAGGGCCGCCGTTTCGCCAGCATGCCGGACGGAAGCCTGCCAAAGGCCGGCGATGTCTTGCTGCAACCCGACCTCGCAAGAACGCTCGAGGCGGTGGCCGCCAAGGGCGCGGCCTATATGTATACCGGCGGGTGGGCGCAGAGTTTCGTCGCGTTGGTCCGGGCTCAGGGCGGACAGGTCACGCTCGAGGACTTGGCGCGCTACAAACCCGTGTGGCGCGATCCGCTCAGCGTCCCGTTCGGCGGCGCGACCGTGTTCGGACCTGGCGAAGATTCGAGCGGGACCTGTCCCACGCTGGAGGCGATCAATCTGCTGTTCAGCCTCCACATCGAGACCTTGGGATCCTACTGGCGTGACCCAAAGGCATTCAAAGCCTATGTGTATGCAAATCGCTTCGCCCTCTATGGCCACTACTGGCCCCGAGTCGCAGCTTTCGAAGGGGCTCACGGCTTCGTCGGCGACTGCAGGGTGCGGCTCACCCCGCAGTATGCGGCGGCGGTCTCACCTCATCTTGCATCACTCTTGGACGCGCCCGGGGTCGGTGCGGAGGCCGGCCACGACTCCCAGGCGATCGTTGTCGTCGACCATTGGGGAAACGTCGCAGCCCTGCTCCATTCGATCAATACTGTGAATTGGGGCGACACCGGGATTGTCGTCGGTGGCATTCCCATTGCCGACGCCGGTGCGATCAACCGGGACAAGTTGGTGAAAATGAAGCCTGGCGAGAGCGTCCCGAACCCCATGTCGCCCGTACTTGCGCTGAAGGCCGGCAAACCGGTCCTTGCCGTAGCTTCCACCGGCGTGTCCTCTACGCCGGAGACGACACGCCTGGTCGGCGGGGTGCTGGCGGGCGGCGCGGACCTGCTGTCCCTGATGAGTGCGCCCCCTCTGCTCGTGAATCTAAATTCCTTCGAGCCCAATCAGTCCTTGGTCAACCGGGCTGAATCAATTCCGACCGGAGCCTATGACGCGCAGCAACTGCAAGCGATTGCCGCCGAAGGCGTGCCGGTTCGGGAAGAGAGCTTGCTGAGGATTTGGGCAACTCGGGGAACAGCCGTTATGGTCGTGATCGATCAACCTGGCGGCGCGCCGCGCGCTGTGGAGGTTCAAAACGTGTCCGGATTCGCCGAGTCCGACCTCATGTCACCGTAGTCTGCGCACGATCGAGCCAAGCACGCACCTGCATATCAACACATCAAGACGTTGGAGACGTCGGTGCGCAGATATTACGATGTGTGCCAGCAGGTGTATCCGCACCGAGACGACGGCGACCTCGTTACGAACACCAAGGTCAACAATCAGCTTCGGAATCTTGCACTGAAAATGAAAGATGACCTTGCGGGAATCATCGATTTCCTAGAGAGCATTGGAGTCAGACTCGACGATCACTACATGATCTATCGGAATGTGATCAGGCGATACTCCGGCGACATCTAACCGAGGGATATGACGGCCGCTCTGCAGTGCGGGAGAGCGTCGGCGCGCATATTCTTTGGCCGCTTTGGAGCAATTCGCGCGTATTACGTGAACGGCTGCGATTGGCCGACTGCGGACGTTGATTTCCCTTCCGACCTCCCGCTCGACCCCGGATCGGCCCACCTCAAATGTTCGGAGCCGGCACCGGATAGAGCTCGACGACACCGAGGACGCTGTCGTCGGTTCCCTGGGTTGCAGAGCGACGCTCAGACCGTCCTGACACGCACGTCCCACGGATCCGATCTCAGGCGCGCAGCCCCGGACACGGATCGATTCCCCGATCGCTTCGGACGCAGGACCGCTCATGGACCCACAGCGGTCATTGCTGGGTCGTGGAAGTCTATACTGCTCACTAGGTGATCAACGGCGAGAGCCGCGCGCTTTAGCACGGTAGGCAGTCAGGCCGCGACCCGCACGAGCTTTCAACTGCGATGGAGATGACAATGCCTGAACAATTCATTGTGCCGGCGGGGGGTGGGGCCGGGCTGCGACTCAAGCACGGGGAGTCCTTACGGGTTATCGATATCGAAGGCGGGCAAACAGGAGATCTCGTTGCATTTTCCGCCGACGCTAAGCAGCGCTTATGTAGCGGTCGCACGTTCGACTACGGTGGAAAGATCTATGTGTCCACCGGCGATGTGCTTTGGTCTGACCGCAGCAATCCGATGCTGACGATCGTCGCTGATGATGCGGGCAAGCATGATCTACTGTACGCGCCGTGCAGCATAGAAATGTACCGAATTCAATATGGTATTACTGAATACCACGCGAACTGCTATGACAACCTATGCTCCGCGTTTCGCAACCTTGGCATCGAACCGGAGCCACTACCGAGCTCGCTAAATTTCTTTATGAATGCCAACGTCGCGGCGGATGGTCGGTTGTCGTTCTTGCAGCCGAAGACGCGCGCGGGTGCTTCTATCACCCTGCGTGCGGAGATGGATCTCTTGATCGCTCTCTCTTCGTGTCCTGCATCCACATGCAACGCCGGCGCGCCAACCATGCCGTTGGCCTTTGAGATCGTAACGACGTGATGGCACCACCCCGGCCGCCACGCCATGACTGTGGTGAAAGTCTGCTTCTGGCCCGACTGCGGACGTTGATATCTGCTCCGACCTCCCGCCCAACCCCGGATCGGCCCGCCTCAGATCTCGAGCCGGCACCGGACACCGCGGATGAGAGCGCGGGCAACAATCCGACGGACTGAAACCCTCGCCCAACCGTCTGATCCGGGGCGCACCGCGCCGGACGCGGATCGACCGCTCGATCGCCTCGAACGAGGAACCGCTCACGGACCCGGAGGCGCCGCCCTTGAACGTCCGCTTCGCAGCCGAGCCCTAGCCAAGCCGCTCTACGGTTTCCAGCGCCGCAGCGCTGTTACACGAACTTTCGTAGTGTCGGCCTTGCATTGCCAAAACACCAGAGGCCACATCGAGCCACCCTCCGCTTCGGGATTTTTCACTGAACTTCCTGAAACAAGTTCAGTTCAGCGATTCAGGCACCCAGACATAACCTGTCTTGTGTTTGACGATCTTGCCGACCCCCGGAAAGGGGAAGTGCTCGGAATACAGCCGCTGCCCGGTCGCCGCCACCTTCGCTACGAGCGCAGTGCGGCTCGCTGCACCTGTTTGCGGATCTGTATCAAACGCGATTTTCCACGACGGCTTTTGCACCGAGACGATGGAGCTATGCAGTGCATCTCCAAAGACCAACAGGGTATGGGGATCCGAACCGATGCGATAGGCGGAGTGCCCCGGTGTATGTCCCTTGATCGGAACCGCCTTCACAACACCCGGCAGGAGATCCGCCCCGGGTTCGAAGGGCACCACTTTGGTGCGAATCGTCGCGACGAGCTCCGTCACTCGAGGAATTCCGATGTTCTTCGCGGTCTCGGCGCTCATGCCGCTCAACCAGGTCCATTCGGGCGCGGACATGTGGATGGTTGCATTGGGGAATGCCAGCGTACCTGCAGGCGTGACGAGTCCCCCGATGTGATCACCATGCGCATGCGAGATGAAGATGTCGGTCACGTTGACCGGGTTCTCCCCCGCCGCGACCAGCGCTTCCGGCAGCTTGCCGGCGATCTCACCAAAGTTGCTCCCGGCACCCGCGTCGAACAGCAGTACGCGGCTGCCCGCATGTACCAGCAGCGGCTGAATGCTGAACTCGAAGTGGTCGCCAGGGGCGCCGCCACTCTCGAGTGCTGCGGCAACCTCGGCGGTCGGCTGTCCGACGACGAAGCTCTTGCCGTCGTTGGGCTCCTGCAGCGAGCCGTCCTTGAGCGCCAGAGCGCTGTAGCTCCCGATCTTGAACGCTTGATACGTCACTTCCGGCGCAGCGGGTGCCGCCAGGGTCACAGCACCCACGGCGATCGACAGTAGCGCCGAACCCAAAAGGAATCCTGCTCGAGGCCAAGAGATTGTCATGCGGTCTGTTCCTCCACGTTTAATTCATCCTAGCAATGGGGTGCGAACGGCACATCTATCGATCGAGCGAGTGACGGGCGCTGACGCGCCGGTTAAGCGCACCTCATTGCAACACCCATTCAAGTGACTTCACGCTGCCCCTGGATGCGACACAGCAGGGCCTCGAGGCGGGATCCCCGTCACTATGACCTGACTTTGGTGCCGCGCAGCATGTCTTCGAGGTAGGTTGCGACTAAGATCGCTCGGTAGCACGGTTGAACGACGTGCAGCTCCACATAACACTAAGTCCAATCTAGGAGAGTTCCATGCGACGCACGCTCAGACGGATGTCCATTGCCCTGATCATGTCGACCGTTGGATTGGCTGCCATTCCAGCACGTGATGCGCTGGCGAACGGAACGGATTACAACGATGGGTCCGTCGTCAACGTGTCCGCCATCCGCACGGTTGACGGTCACTTCGATGACTACATGCACTGGCTGTCAACCACATGGAAGAAACAGGAGGAGGCTGCTAAGAAGGCCGGTCTCGTCCTGGGGTACCACGTGTACGCGGCGGAGCCACGCGGCCCCAATGACCCCGACGTTTATCTGGTGGTCGAATACAAGAACTGGGCTGCCCTGGATGGCCTCGGTAGCAAGCTGGATGCGGTGAGTGCGCAGATCGAAGGCTCGATCGAAAAGGCCGATCAGTCACAAGCCGCTCGAGCCAAGATAAGAACGATTCTGGGTTCGGAAACCATACAGGAAGCCTTGCTCAAGTAAGGCTCGAGAGCAGCCCATGCGCCCTGCCCGGCGGCGCATGGGCCCGCCAACCGCGTTCGGACCGTCGGACTCCTCATGGCCGAACCATTGCCTCAGATCCCGAGGCAGGCACCGGACATAGCGGTCAGAGGCAAAGGCAAGCACGAATCAGTCATTCCTTTGAGTACGGCACGATGACGACTAGACTGGGTGCGTTGCCCGAAGAGGATTTCGCCATGCCGACTCATGTGGTCTGCCGCTCGGATGAACTCGCAATCGGCCAAATGAAGGCTTTTGCAGTAGGCGGCGAAAGAATCGTTCTCTACCATCTGACCGACGGGTTCTTCGCAACTCAGGCGAACTGCACCCATGTGTTCGCCCCGCTGTCCCGCGGCAAGCTCATCGCAGACAGTCAGGTCCAATGCCCCTTTCACCGGGCGCGGTTCGACATCAGGACCGGCCAGGTCAGTGACTGGGCAAACTTCCCGCCCGGAATCCAGTTGCTCAATGTCGTCCGACGTGAGAAAGCCCTGCGAACCTTCGAGGTCAACATCACAGAAGGCAACGTTCAAGTGAATGTTCCGACGACCTGACATCGGCAGCCCGTAGCTCCGGGTTACGCCTGCGGGCCGCCGGGAGTTTGGACCCTCGCCCAACCCTCCGATCCAGGGCGCTCAGCACCGAACACGACTCTCAACGCTCGGTGTGAATGCCTTCTAAGTCTGGTACAACTTGATGGTCGCAGCGGAGAATCCGGGAAGCGCTCTGGACTCCTTGTTCTGCTTTTCAACGCCATCACATAGAGCATCTGCCTGCTCTCGTGTGTCGCATTGGGCGAGTTGCGAAGTGACCGCAAGGTGCGAGCCGGTGGATACCTTTGCAACAATCATGACTTGAAACATTCTGTCATCCCCTTGGAACAGCCCCGGGTCACGCTGTAACTAGTTTCCGTCCAACCTGGCACAGCATCCATACCCGCGGCGGATGCCGATCGAGAGATGGCGAAGTGGCTTCGCACCGCGGCGCCATGCCGAACCGGCTGCAACGACACTCTAACACTTCTGCCAGCCGGCCATCGCAAACTAATGCTGTGGATGGATGAAATGAGGACCATAGTCCCTACGTCTCAATAAAGAAGCAGGCCGAAGCCGCCACCAGGACAAAAAAGGCCGCGACGCTGCTATTGGCAACGTAGGCCGTCAAACGGGCGGGCTGCCCGCGACTCATCACAAACTCACAGGGGAAAATCAACATGAAATGTACGTTAGTCACTGTTGCGACGCTTCTGGCCATGTTCGCGGCGACCGTCCACGCCGCCGACGAAACGGACGCTCTCATAGCGCTGGACAAGCAATGGGGCGAATCCGGTGTCAAAGATGATCCGACTGTCGCGGCGAAGTTACTCGCTGACAAAGTCGTCTCGGTCGCTGAGACCGGCGTGAGGGGAAAGCAGGGTGAGCTCTCTGATATGAAGCCGGAACCCGCCGGCACGCGTTATGAGCCGACCGACTACAAAGTTACTTTCATCAATCCGGATACAGCCATTATGACGCATGGCACCAAAGGCGCTGACGCCCATTACAGCCTGCACGTGTGGTCCCGCAAGGGCGGCACGTGGCAGATCATCGCCACATCAACGACACCAGCCAAGAATGGGAAGTAGCGCATCGCTGAATCCTCGGCAGCCGGCGGCGTTGCACCAGCCGCGTCGTGGGCCACTTCATAACCGGATCTCGCCGACCTACGCGAGCGCCCCGGTCTTCGAGACCGCCGTTAGTGCTGATGTCGATGCGGTCCTGTCACATCCGAGAGCGGCGCCGCCGATCCGTCAGCCGACCAGCCGCAATGCCCAAGGGCGTAAAGATCACGAGGCTATACAGCGGCACAAACAACAACAACACCGGTGCGGTCGAGCTCGTGGGATGAATGAAGACGGCATAGACGCTCATGGCATCTAGCCCCAGCGCAACTACAGCCCCGCCGATCGACGCAGCAGCCCCCCAGAACCGCAGCGCTACGGCGCACAGGCCATACGGCAGCGACGGCCAGAGAATCACCCCGAGCACACCGAACACGCTCGCGGGCCGATCCGACAGGAACACGTCGATATAAACGTGCAGAAGTACGCCGATCGCGATCACGAGCCAGGCAATTCGCTTGGCCATCAATCACTGTCTCCAGATCCGAACATCGGGCGATCGCGAGCTCAGCTCAATGTCTCCACGATGCGACGTTTTTTCATGGAACCCGCAAGGGTGGCGTCGCTTTACATGAGGTCTCATTCGATCCTGCGGGTCCCCCGCAAAGGAGATTTTCATGAAGTTGTTCACTGCATTCGCGTTCGCCGCTCTGTTGTCCAGCGTAGCCTTCGCTCAGGAAAAACCGCAGACCTATACGCGGCCGGCGCCGAGCGCTGCGGCTCAGCCAGCGCCGCCTTCATCGGGGCAGACTGTTGATATCGGAGCGATATTCGACCGACTGAACGCCAGTCACAACGGCAAGCTGACCAAGGACGAAGCTCAAAAAATTCAAACGGTTGCCGCCAATTTCGATACGGCTGACACCAACCACGACGGCGTTCTCACCAAAGACGAATTCCTCGCGGCGTTCAAGCCACAGCAGTAGTAGCGGAAGCACGATCGAGATCGTAGCCGCTTCGATCCCATCAACCAACGGATTTAACGTCTGTTGGTTGGTGGATGGAGCATCTCACCCTGGATGATGGGCGCGGAGCCGAAATGCATGGCCGTTTCGTACTTCGCAACTGTTGGATCAGACTTTCAGTGCCCGTCCGAATGCCCCAGTACGGTGTTTTTCAGAGAGTCGCGCACGGTGCTCTGATCGCGCTCGTTCCGGTGCAACACCGACTCCTCTGTGCCGCACACCTTGGTCTCGCGAAGACGTGTGCCCAGCACCGGCTCCTTCTTGCAGAAATAATTGACGCCGTCACGCACCTCGAGCTTGTAACCCTGGTGCAGAAGATTCTTCCCGCTGTCGCTGAGCTCCGGCTTGTCGGTCTTTGCCACCGCGGACGTCGGAGCGGCCGCTGGTGACGCAGCAGGGGATTTCTCACCGGCTACGGGAGTCCTCGCTCCGGCCTGCAAATCAGGCGGTGAGGCTGGCACCTGCGCGGGACTCGAGTCCTGGGCGGGCTGCGGAGCCGTCGCAGACTGCGGCTCCGGCTCGGTCGCCGAGGCCTGCGCCAAGGTGACAAAAGACAGAACGGCGATCACGCTCATGAAGCGCATAGGGTTCCCTTTATCGTATCGACGGTATCTGTTTTTTATCATAGCAAAGCTCAAATCGCTGCCCCGGCGCGCCGACTTTTCCATTCTTCGCTCTTGAGCAACCAGATCTCCCCGCTGCTGATGCCGGACACGTAGCGCTTTTCGACGGTATTGACGAGTCGCGCGCCCTGCCGCTCCTCTTCCCAAAGGCCACCTGGCTCTATATGCTAATGCGAATTGTTCTCATTAGCATATAAGGCAATAAGCATGACAGGGCGGGCGGATGACGGTGTCGGGCATGCGAGCTCGAAGGGTTTCGTATTGCTTCTGGGACTCGCCATTGGCGCGACAGCCCACGGCGAGTCACCGGTCGACTCAAACTCGACCGGTGTCGAGGAGGTGACGATCACCGCCACGCGCCTGCCAACCGATGTCAACAGGGTTCCAGCGACAGTCAGTGTCATTTCCAGCGCAACCATCGAAGTGCAACTGGCCCAGAACATCAAAGATCTGATTCGCTACGAGCCGGGCGTCTCGGTGCGTACCTCCCCTGCCCGCTTTACGGCGGCGCTCGGCTCGACCGGCCGCGACGGCAACAGCGGTTTCAACATCCGCGGGCTCGAAGGCAATCGCGTATTGATCCAGGTGGATGGCGTGCGCGTGCCGGAGGCCTTCAGCTTTGGCGCGCAAGCGGTGGGCCGGGGTGACTACGTTGATTTGGATATCCTGAAGTCGGTAGAGATCGTTCGCGGACCCGCATCTGCGCTGTATGGAAGCGACGGCCTTGCGGGCTCGGTCAGCTTTATCACCAAGGATCCCGGCGACGTGCTGCTGGAGGGGAAGTCGCTTGCACTCATCGGCGGCGCATCCTACGCCTCCGCGGACGATGGCTATTCGGAGAGCGTGCTCGGAGCTGGTCGGACCGGGCGCTGGGAAGCACTACTTGCTTACACGCGGCGCGATAGCGCAGGTCAGGAGACCGACGGTGATAACAATGCCGCGAACACGGATCGCACCAGCGCGAATCCCGAAGATAACCACTCCAACTCCGCACTGGCCAAGCTGATCTTCCTGCCCAGTGACTCGAATCGGCTGCGATTGACCTGGGATCATCAGGACCATCACATCGGCTATAACGTGTTGAGCGCAATCGCGAAACCACCGCTCACCGCGACCAGTACGCTGGCTTTGAGCGCGGCTGATGCCACACGTCGCGACCGTGTCACCCTCGATCACGAGTACCACCCTGCCGCGCAATGGATCGAGTCGCTTCATAGCGCGGTTTACCTGCAAGACAGCACTACCAGCCAGTTCTCCGCTGAGGATCGCAATACCACTGCCGACCGCACTCGCGACAACACATTCGACAATCGGGTGATCGGTGCGACAGTGGAGGCGGTGAGCCGAATCGATGGCTGGGTCGGCCAGCGCTGGGTCTATGGCGCCGACTACTCACGTACGCGCCAGGAGGGTACTCGCGATGGCACGGTGCCACCGGTGGGCGAAACATTTCCCACGCGCGCCTTTCCCACGACCGACTACACGCTCGCCGGAATTTTCGCGCAGAATGAGATCAGCATCGCGGGTGATCGGCTCGTGTTGTATCCAGCCGTACGTTGGGATCACTACCAGATCGACCCGAAGTCCGATGCGCTCTTCGTGGCCTCCCAGCCTGCGAGTCAGAGCGACTCCCACGTGAGCCCGAAACTTGGCGCGGTGGCACGACTCACTGAGCACGTGAGCCTGTTCGCCAACGCGGCCACTGGCTTCAAGGCGCCCAGCCCATCTGAGGTCAACAACGGTTTCACAAACTTCATTGCCAACTACACGTCAATCGCGAATCCTGCGCTGAAACCCGAAACGAGCAAGACGCTCGAAGGCGGTGTGCGCTTACAGGGCGCCCGGTGGTCCGCCGGGGTTACCGGATTTACGGGTCGCTATGAGGACTTCATCGATCAAGTCCAACTCGGCGGGACGTTCTCGCCGACCGACCCTGGGATTTTCCAGTATGTGAATCTGCAGAGAGTGCGCATCCACGGCGTCGAGGCGCGGGCTCGTACGGAACTGCCCGCCGGCTTTGCATTCTCTACCAGCGCCGCGTACTCGCGGGGCGAATACGAATCAGAGGGCGTGCAAACGCCGCTAGAAAGCATCGATCCGTGGAAGGTGGTTGCCGGGATCGACTGGAAACCCGCGTCGGGTCGCTTCGGTGGTCAACTCAACACGACCTACTCGCATGGCAAGGAAGTCGCTCGCGCCGGTGTGACGTGTACGCCTGCCTGTTTCCTGCCCCCGAGTTTCACGCTCCTCGATGTTGTCGGGTGGTGGCGAATCACGAATGTACTGACCGTCCGCGGCGGCGTATTCAACCTCACCAACGTGAAATATTGGTGGTGGAGCGATGTACGCGGGCTGGCCAGCAACTCGCCCGCCAGGGATGGCTACACCCAACCCGGTCGTAATGCGAGCGTCTCGCTCAGTTATCGCTTTTGAGGTGTGTCATGACGGTCCTGCACTTTAGATGGACAGTACTGATCGTTGCCGTGGTGCTGAGCGCTTGCGCCACCCACCACTCCCTACCACCGATTGCCCCGAGAAATGACTATGGTGTGATCGTCATGGCGCATGGCGGTCCAAAAGATTGGGATGAAGCCGTGCTGACCGCCGTACAGCCATTGGAAGCCCGCTACCCAACGGAAGTGGCCTTCGGAATGGCCGATCCGGCAGCCCTCCAGGCAAGTGTCAGTCGCCTGCAAGCCAAGGGTGTGCATCGCATCGGTGTCGTACGACTCTTCGTCAGTGGCGAGAGCTTTCAGCAACGCACGGCGCAGATTCTGGGTCTCGAAGCCGGGGCGCCGCCCAAGCCTCCCTCACCCGACGGAGGACACCAGCACGGCGTAGAGGGCGGTGAACACGACATGGCGCTGTGGCGTATCGCGAGTTCCGCCTCCTTCGCGATGGCTGACGAAGGGCTCCTGGATGCGCCGGAGATGGGGGACGTGTTAGCGGACCGTGCCATTCACTTGAGCCACCATCCGGAATCCGAGGACGTACTGGTCCTCGCCCACGGTCCGGGCGATGACAACGAGAACGCACGGTGGCTGTCGAAACTCAACGCGCGCGCCGAGGCTATCCGGCAAGCCCGTCCGTTCAGACGTGTGCAGGTGGAAACCCTGCGGGAGGACTGGCCGGACAAGCGCAAAGAGACCGAGCAGCGCGTGCGTGACTTTGTCACGCGAGCCCGCGCCGAAGGCGGCACAGCTATCGTCATTCCGTTTCGCGTGCAGGGCTTCGGTCCGTATGCCGAAGTCCTGAAGTCGCTCGACTATGTATCAGACGGGGTCGGGCTGCTGCCCGACATCCACGTGACCTACTGGATTGAGCGTCAGGCTGAGGCGCTGCGCACGAAGCCTTGAGTGCGGCGCATGGACCAGGCCATGAATCCAAGCCCGCTCATCAGCAACACCAGCCCCGGCGGTAGCGGCACGGTGGAGATCTTGTCGAGCTCCCAGTAGCCGCCGTCGGCGATTGCGGCGTGACCCGAAGCCGCGTTGAACGTGTTAGTACCGTTCCCAATGCCATTGGGAAAAAGCGCACCGGCAGAACCAATGTTGTTCGCAATCATGAACGGCGAACCTTGGGACGTCGTTCCCGACAGGTTGAACCCGCTGACCAGATAGTATCCAGCCGTGCCGCCGGCCGGCGTGTCCAGGCCGCTGGTGCACTGCATCATGTAGACACTCGCGAAGGCGGGGTTCATCCTCATCCAATAAGGAGGACTCATGAAGAATAAACACCTGACTTTGGCAGTAATGGCGTGCGCGGTATTGGCAGGTTCTGCCGCCGCTCGTGACCCGGGTCATGCAGCGAACAAGGCTGTCGCGGTCGTCTCCGGGAACTTCGAGCACGCCATCCCGAACATTCCCGGTAAGTCTCTCATCGCCGCTGAAGTGGTCTATCCGCCGGGGGTCCAGTCGCGGCCACATCACCACGCCCACTCGGCTTTCATCTACGGGTATGTCGTGTCCGGCAGCATCCGCAGCCAGGTGGATGGGGAACCTGAGCGCATCCTCACAGCCGGCCAGAGCTTTTTTGAAGTCCCCGGTGCCCACCATCGGGTCAGCGGCAACGCCAGCAAGACCGAGCCCGCCAAGTTCCTTGCCGTTTTCGTCGTCGATACCAACGACAAGCCGCTCACTACCCCTGACGAGTAAGCCGTATGCGCGACAAATATGACTGGGCCGGCAACCCCAGCGCCGACAGCACGGAAGTCATGCGACAGTATGACGAGATGGCGCCGTCCTACGACGAGACGTTGTTGAACGATTGGGGATATAGAGCTCCCGCGATGGCAGCTGAGCTACTCGCGCAGCACGTTGGCCTCGAATCGACCATTCTGGATGTTGGCTGCGGCACCGGACTGACGGGCACTGAGCTTCGAGGGGTTGGGTTCGAAGCCCTGCACGGTATAGACATTTCCATGCCGTCCCTGGAACGAGCCGCGCGCAAGGGGGCGTATCGATCCCTCGTACAGGCCAACCTCCTCGAACCACTCCCATTTGTGGATAACATGTTCGATGCCGCGATCTGCGTTGGAGTGCTTTCCTACATCACGGGAGACACCTTGTTCCGAGAGTTGTGCCGCGTCGTACGCCAGGGCGGAATTCTACTACTCTCGCACAGGACCGATCTGATCCAGGAGCGAGCGTTCGGTGAGTCATTGGCCAGGTTTGACGCCGAGGGCCTGTGGTCGTCAGTGTTTCACTCGGCCAACCTCCCCTACCTGCCCGGCCATCCGGACTTCGGCTCCAAAATCGAAGTTCAGTTTTTCATCTTGAGGTCGCGTTAGCGTGTGGCCTGCGCTCGGTCCACGGCGATGCCGCATCGATCTCGCGCCACGTACCGGGCGCCAAGCCGTCGACACCAACCTGCCCCACGGCGGCTCGCACCAACCGTAACGTTGGAAATCCGACGCGCGCCGTCATGCGGCGAACCTGCCGATTCTTACCTTCACGAAGAGTGAGTTCGAGCCACGCCGTCGGGATCTTGGCCCGATAGCGGATCGGCGGATCACGCGGCCAAAGGTTCGTTGGCTCGCTGATGGAGCGCGCGCCAGCGGGTTTCGTCGTGAAGTCGCCCAAGTCAACACCGTTTCGCAATGAGGTTAGTGCCGCCTCCGTCGGAACGCCTTCGACCTGTGCCCAATAGACCTTCGCGAGCTTATGACGCGGGTTCGCGATGCGCGCTTGTAACAAACCATCGTCTGTCAACAGCAGCAGCCCTTCGCTGTCGGTGTCGAGTCGGCCCGCCGGGTAGACGTTTGGCACGTTGATGTAGTCGGCAAGCGTGCGCCGGCCAGGCTCCGGGCGAAACTTGCAGATCACGCCAAAAGGCTTATTGAAGGCGATCAACACGCGCGAGGTGACTCTCAGCCGAGGAAACTTTCGATCAAATCCGGCGGTACGGTTGTCTTCGGCACGCCACCAGCTTTAGCGCGACCCCCTCGTCGCCGTTGGCCGCCGTGACGAGCGCTGGGGTGCAGTTCAAACCACTCGCGCACGTCCGTATCGAGGCCGATGCCGTGCATATAGTTGTACAGCGCCTTGCGCAGGCCACTGCCCAGGTAGTCATGATCGGTGCCCACGGGATCCTCGAATTCGACGTCATTGTGCGCAAACTCGACGTTTTGCGGCGGCCGCAATGTGATGCCATATTGCTCAGGATTCAGCCCGATCGGCGAGTGGGTTGTCGCCGCGAAACGATGCCAGTACGCTGATTGAATGCAGCCCGCCGCAAAAAGCTGACGCACACGCTCGAGGGCGTCCACTGTGTCCTGGGCGGTTTCCGTCGGGAAGCCATACATCAAATATGCGTGCACCATCACGCCAGCATCGGTGAATGCACGCGTCACGCGCGCCACCTGCTCGACGGTGACGCCTTTCTTCATGAGTTCTAACAACCGATCCGACGCCACTTCGAGCCCGCCGCTCACAGCCACGCAGCCAGCTTGCGCGAGTAAACTGCAGAGCTCCGGCGTGAAGGTTTTCTCGAACCGAATGTTGCCCCACCACGTGATGCTGAGTTTCTCGGCAATGAGGCGCTTCGCGAGCGCACGCAGGCCCGCCGGCGGCGCGGCCTCGTCGACAAAGTGGAAGCCCGTCTCGCCCGTCTCCGCGATGAGTGATCGAATGCGCTGCATGACGAGCTCTGTACTCGGCTTATCGTAGCGGCCGATGTAGTCGAGCGAGACGTCGCAAAACGAGCATTTCTTCCAATAGCAACCGTGCGCCAGTGTGATCTTGTTCCAGCGGCCGTCCGACCAGAAGCGATGCATCGGGTTCAGCATTTCCATGAGCGACACGTACTGATCGAGCGGCAAACCGTCGTACGTCGGGACACCCGTGTCGCGTTGCGGAATGTCATGTTGTGTCAAATCGTTCTCGAGCACCACTTTGCCGCCTTTGCGCATGTACGTCCGCACGAGCGGCGTGGGACGGCCACTGAGTTTGGTGAGCAGATTCAGCAGCGGACGCTCGCCGTCATCGAGAGTGACATAGTCGAAGTAATCAAATACCCGTGGATCGCTCAGCGAGCGCAGCTCGGTGTTGACCCAGCCACCACCCAGAATCAGAGTGCTGTTGGGCATCGCCGCGCGGAGCGTACGCGCCATGCGAAATGCACCGTACACATTGCCGGGAAACGGCGTCGTGACAGCGACGACATCTGGTCGTTGCGCTACTAACTCGCTTGTGAGCTCGTCGAGAGTCGTATCGACGAGTGTCGGCTCGCCCGTCAGTGCCTCATGCAGCGGGTCGAACGATGCAGAGCTGGCGGCGAGTCGCTCGCCGTACCGGGCTAGCTCGAAGCGCGGATCGATGCCCGTTCGCCAGACGTCGGCGAGGTCGTCGATATAGAGGCTCGCCAGGTAACGAGCCTGCTCCGTGGTGCCCAATGCGCCGAAGGCGGAGAGTAACTGCTCGTCGGGCGCTACGAGCTCGCCCGCTGGGAGCCGGCTCAAATGCTGGAAGCGCGGCCCTTCAGGAAGAAACGCCCGTCCGGCGATCCGGAAGGCCAGGCTGGGGTCGCGGCGCTGAAGGAACCTGATCACGGGTTCCACGGTATCGACGTACCGTTCGGCGTTGGCAAGGAAGTGTGCTATCGACGGCGGCATCGGAGCCTTCTTTCCCACGCTCCGCGCCCGCCGCCGTAATTCGTTGGCCATGCGCGCGACGAGCGAGCCGGAGAACAACCGCAGGAACAAGGTGATCGAGGCATCAGCTTGTGTGACCTCGAGCCCGAGGTCAGCCGCGTGCAGGCGAAGAAAGCCCGTCAGATACGCCGTCGCGGGATACGGCGTATTGAGCTGAATCATCGGGGGGGTGACGAGCAGGCAGCGCATATAGGCGCTAGCGTAGCGCATCGGCAGGGCTGGTTAAGAAGCGAGCGTGGGCTTGCCCGTGAGTCGCAGGAGGTCTTCGACGGATACGCTACCACCGCAGCACAGGAGCGCAATGGTACGATTCGCAAAAGCTTCGCGGTGGCGCATCGCAGCCGCCAACGCAATCGCGCCGCTCGGCTCGAGCACAATCTTGAACTCCTCAAACGCAAGCCGCATCGCAGAGCGCACAGTCTCATCGTCAACGGTGATCCCGCGCGACACCAGATGCGCTGCGGCCTCAAAGGGAATGGCCCCTGGCGTGAACGCTTGCATGGCGTCGCAGATAGTCGGTGGATTACCCACGTTCTGTTCACGGCGGTGGGAGATCAGCGAGCGACACATGTCATCGCATGCCTCGGGTTCGACGGCAATGACTTCCGCACCCTGGCCAAAATACTTCTCGGCCAACGCCGTGCCGGCGATCAATCCACCGCCGCCGACTGGGCAGAGGATGCAGTCGAATCGCACGCCTTCCCGTTCGGCGTCCAATTGCACTTCGCGCATCAGTGTCGATTGGCCGGCAACGACCCACGGGTCGTCGAAGGGATGCAGGAACGCTCGGCCCTCCTCCTCGGCTATTTCGCGGGCGCGCGCGTTGGCAACTTCCTCGCGGTTGCGCTTGCCGTGATCGGTCAACACGACCGTAGCACCGGCTCGACGCGTCAACTCCATCTTCCTCTGGGGAGCATCGCAAGGCATGACAATCGTGACGGGCACCCCTGCGAGTCGGCCAGCGTGCGCCAGCGCCTGAGCGAAGTTACCTGAGGAGAAAGCCACAACTCCGCGGCCGCGGTCGGTTTGCGACAGCCGGCTGACGCGAAAACAGGCGCCGCGCATCTTGAAAGAGCCGGCCAGCTGGAGCGATTCAGCCTTGAGAAAGACCCGCGCTCCGATGAGCGAATCCACGTAATCGGATCGCAACAGCGGAGTCCAACGGACAACCGGACGGACAGTATCCCACGCGGATTCGAGCAGAGGCTTATCGATTGCGGTGGTCACGCGCGATGCAGCGAAGTGCTTTTCGTTTGAAGGCCTTTAACAGTGTACCTACTGTGCCGCCGTTATCGGGTGCGGTCAATGGTTTCCAGCCCTGGAGGCCCGGGACTTGATAATTGAGAGATCTTCCGGAGATATTCGCGCCGGCACCGCTACGATGCCCGCGGCCCGACGAGTCCGCGCACAATTACGTAAGGGAGTCTTCAATGCGCGCTATCACGGCGGCTCTAGTCTGTACGGCGTTGCTCGGCACAGCACACAGTGCACCTCCACAATCCGCTCCGCCAACGGCTTTGGTGCCCGCGCCGAAAGATTCGCTGTACCCGGGTACTATCGCGCTGACGGTGGATGCGTCGAATATGACGCAGGACATCATTGTGGTACACGAGACGATTCCCGTTGCGAAGGGCGGCACTCTCACGTTGCTGTATCCCGAGTGGCGTCCCGGAAATCACTCGCCGACCGCCCGAACACGAATCGGTCGGGTAGCGGGACTGGTGGTCAGCGTCAAGGGCAAACCAGTTGCCTGGACTCGCGACCCCGTCAATGTTTACGCATTTCATTTGCCGTTACCGCCGAAGGCCACTTCGGTGGATGTCGACTTCCAGTATCTGGCCCCAACTTCGGGTGACTACGGCCGACAGGAAACGACGACCAACATCCTGACGCTCGATTGGGATGCGGTGGTGCTCTATCCGGCAGGCTACTACGCCCGACAAATTCGAATCGAACCGCGCCTCGTCGTACCTGCAGGCTGGCAGATGGCCACAGCGCTGGAGCGTGTCTCTGAGGCCGGCGATGATGGGCACTTCCGTGCTACAAATCTCCAGACGCTCGTCGACTCTCCCGTGTATGCCGGGAGCTATTTTTCTCGTGTCGATCTCGATCCAGGAGCGAAGGTTCCGGTTTACATGAATCTGTTCGGTGACCGGCCCGAACAGTTGGTTGCCACTCCGGCCGAGTTGAGCGCGCATCGCGCGCTCGTTCAGCAGGCGTATCTCCTATTCGGATCCCATCACTACGATCACTATGATTTTCTCGTGACGCTCAGCGACATTCTACCGCCATCCGGGGTGGAGCATCATCGGTCCAGCTTCGACGGCGTCTACGCCAACTATCTCACCGAGTGGGATAAGTCCGCCGGCAATCACTCGCTGCTGCCACACGAATTTGTTCATTCGTGGAACGGCAAGTTTCGCCGTCCCGCAGACCTTTGGACGGCGAACTACAACGTACCGATGCGCAACAGCCTGCTATGGGTGTATGAAGGCCAGACGCAATATTGGGGCAATGTGCTTGCCGCTCGCTCAGGACTATGGACGAAGCAGCAATCACTCGATGATCTCGCGATGGTCATGGCGAGATATCAGAACGAGCCCGGCCGCGACTGGCGATCGCTTCAGGACACGACCGACCAGCCGATCATCCAGTACAACACGCCGCTGGCGTGGAGAAGTTGGCAACGCTCCGCGGACTACTATGAAGTGGGCGCCCTCATCTGGTTGGACGTCGACACGTTGATTCGTGAGCAGTCTCACGGGCAGCGCTCGCTCGATGATTTCGCCAGGCAGTTCTTCGGCGTCGATGACGGCAGCTATGATGAGTTGACCTACACCTTCACGGACATCGTTGCCGCATTGAACCGGGTGCAACCCTACGATTGGTCTACGTTCCTGCGCGAAAGACTCGATGCCGTGAACGCCGATGCACCCGCGGCCGGAGTCGCTCGGGGCGGCTATCGTCTCGTGTTCACCGACACCCCCAGCGCCCTCTACAAGTCGGGGGAGGAACGGGCCAAGATAACTTCACTCACGTATTCCGTGGGTCTGAGCGTCGATAAGGACGGGAAGATCAAGGACGTACTCTGGAACGGAGCCGCCTTCAAAGCGGGACTGTCACCCGGCACACACATTATCGCTGTCAACGATGTGGCCTTCGATCCGGACCGGTTCAAGGACGACATCAGGGCGGCACAACACTCGACGACCCCGATGAGCCTGATAGTGCGGGAAGGCGACCGATTTCGCACAGCACAGCTCGATTACCACGGCGGTCTTCGCTACCCGCACCTGGAACGCGACCCGGATCGCCCGGCACTGCTCGATGCGATCCTGACACCCAAAAAACCCTGAGGCTCACTGAGTCGCCGCCTATACGAAATAGCACATACCTGCGCTCGATTTCTTCATTGGCGGCCTGACCACGCGGCCGCTACATTGAAGTTGAGATCCTGCTCGCGGGCCGCCCGGCCCCCAGGCAGATCGTGTCGAGTTGCCAGTGCAGCTTCCGCAGGGGGAACGATCATGCGACCATCGGCAGGGATAGCCTGGTTTCTGCGCCCATTGTTGATATTCAGCCTCACGGGCGCCTGCATCGGCGCGACTGCGAGCCACAGCAACGAGCCCAACTATCACTGGCGCAACGTTGAAATCGTCGGGGGCGGCCATGTGCCCGGCGTGGTCTTCAATCAGACCGAACCCGGACTCGCCTATGCCCGAACCGACATCGGCGGCGCGTACCGCTGGCAGCCCCGATCGAAAACATGGCAGCCGTTGCTCGACTGGGTGGGTGCCGATGAATGGGGTTTGACAGGCGTCGACAGCATTGCGACCGACCCGGTCGATCCGAATCGTGTGTACGTACTCGCCGGCACCTACACCAATTCCTTTGATCCGAATAACGGCGCAATCCTGCGCTCGAAAGACCGGGGCGACTCCTGGGAACGCACGCCGCTGCCCTTCAAGTCCGGGGGCAACATGCCCGGGCGCAACATGGGAGAGCGGCTGGTCATCGACCCCAACGACAATCGCATTCTCTTGCTGGGAACTCGCAGCGGGAACGGCTTGTGGATGAGCACTGACTACGCGCAGAGTTGGAAGCGTGTGACCGCCTTTCCTGCTGTCGGATCGTACGCCCCCGACCCGAGCGACCCAAGTGGCTACTCCAGTGACCCCATCGGGGTCGTCTGGGTTACCTTCGACAAACGCACCGGCAAGCCAGGCCAGCCAACGCAAACGATCTACGTCGGAGTCGCCGACCTGGGAACGAGCGTCTATCGCAGCACCGATGGTGGAAAAAGCTGGGCGGCGCTGCCAGGTCAACCGACCTCGCCGGCGTTCATGCCGCACATGGCGTGCTCGCTTCCAACGGCATTCTTTATATCGCCTACAACAACAATGCGGGACCGTACGACGGTACTTTGGGGGATATATGGAAATACGACACGGCCAGCGGAGCGTGAACGAAAATCAGCCCGGACCCGACGAGCAGCAGCAACGTGTATTTTGGGTACGGCGGGCGGGCTGTCGATGCACAAAACCCCAATGTCGTCATGGTTGCTGCGCTCAATGAATGGTGGCCGGATGCCATGATCTGGCGCAGCACGGATGCCGGAGCCACCTGGAAGGCCATCTGGGAATGGGGTGCCTACCCGGCACGCATTCTGCACTACACCCAGGATATCAGTGTTGCGCCGTGGCTGACATTCAACACGGCTCCGGCCCTGCCCCAGATCACACCGCAGCTGGGCTGGATGATCGGGGATCTCGAGATCGATCCCTTCAACTCCAACCACCTGTTGTATGGCACCGGCGCCACCCTCTATGGGAGCGACGACCTGACCGACTGGGACGCAGGCAACCCAATTGCCATCAGTGTCCAGGCTCGCGGCATTGAGGAGACATCAGTACAGGATCTCGTCAGCCCGCCGCAAGGTGCGCACCTCTTGAGCGCGCTGGCTGACATTGCGGGCTTTCGCCACGACGATCTGAACGTCGTTCCGCAGAAAATGTATGACAACCCGGTTACTTCAACCACCACGAGCCTCGATTTCGCCGAGTTGGCGCCACAGTACGTCGTTCGGGTTGGATCGGGCGGAAGCAACATTGGATTTTCAGCGGATGGCGGCACCACCTGGACACCCGGTATCGCGAACGCGGGCTGGACGGCGTCAGGAGGAGTCCCAGCGGGCGCCTATGTCGGGTCCGACCGCGCGGTTGCTACCAGGTTCTACGCCTATGCCAATGGCGTGTTCTATGTAAGTACGAATCGAGGCGTGACCTTCTCGCCGACCCCTACCGCGGGTCTCCCGGCAACTGGCGTGAAATTCAAGGCTGTTGCCGGCAGACCCGGCGAAATCTGGCTAACCGCCGGAACCGGCGGTGCGTGGCGGTCCCGTAACGCAGGCGTGACGTTTTCCAAGGTCACCCACGTTCAGGAGGCTGACAACATCGGATTCGGAATGCCACAACATCGCGGCGGTTATCCGGCGCTGTACACGAGCGCGAAGATAGCGGGCGTACGTGGAATCTTCAGGTCGGACGACTCAGGACAACATTGGATTCGAATCAACGACGATCGGCATCAATATGGAACCACCGCTGCTGCAATTACCGGTGATCCCCGCGTGTACGGGCGTGTATACGTCAGTACCAATGGACGGGGCGTCATCTACGGCGAGCCGGCGGACGCTCAGGGACATCGATGAGTAAACGAGGAGCAGCTCATGAACTACAGCAACAGGATCGGATGGGTGGCCGCGATTGGCGCCATGGGGCTCTTCTGTTCCACCGCCCACGCCGGACCTTACCAGGTCTACGGCTCGGAATTCGCATGGGTCAACAACTTCAACAACAGCACTTTCAGTACCAACAGCGTGCCGGGAATGACTGTTTCGTATAATTTCTCCGCCTACAATCTGTACGGCAATCCGGTCGTCCTTCGATCTGTGGGAAGGTAATAATTCCGCCGCCGGCTACTACGTCTATACGTTCATTCCACACGGCACCGCGGGACAGGGCAACCTGCCGACCGGCGGCAGCTCGAATGTCGATATGAAGACTTTCTTCAACTGGTTGCAGGCCAACCGCAGCAGCGCCGGTCACTACAACAACTCCATGTACCTCGATGTGGTGGAAGCCGGTTTGGAAATAACTCGCGGCAACGGCTGGGCTTACGTAACCGCCAACATCAGCGCACGATAGCCGCGACATCCGCGGGTGCATCCGTGCCTCCGTAGCCGCGCATGTCCGGTGCGACGGCGCGATACCCCGCCGCAGCCAGCGCGCGCATCTGCTGCCGCCATGAGCACCACAACTCGGGGAAACCGTGGCACAACAATACCAACGGGCC
>Ga0137415_10000590_pt1 | contig 35402 bp, 30 predicted proteins | sample CZODoug3_1_1_16f_FD_183082 | JGI IMG/M metagenome (GOLD analysis project Ga0137415, IMG submission 183082) | Vadose zone soil fungal communities from Angelo Coast Range Reserve, California, USA - CZODoug3_1_1_16fungal (Hybrid Assembly) | ecosystem: Environmental > Terrestrial > Soil > Vadose...
GTGACGAGCGTTACCGGAGCGAGCCGGCGCATCGGCTAAACGAGGCGCTCGACGCCGAGATAGGTGCTGAGCGCAGCGGGGACGCGCACGCTGCCATCCTCCTGCTGATGATGCTCCAGAATTGATGCGATGACGCGGGGAAATGCGAGCCCTGATCCGTTAAGCGTGTGGACGAATCGCGGCTTCCCGCCGTCGGCGGGCTTGTAGCGGATGTTCGCTCGCCGGGCCTGGAAGTCCGTGAAGTTGCTGCAGGAAGAAACCTCGAGCCACTTTCCAACACCGGGGGCAAAGGTCTCGAGGTCATAGGTGTGCGCGCTCGCAAACCCGGTGTCAGCGGACGCGAGTCTCACCACCCGATAGGGCAGCTCGAGCAGCTTCAGTACCGCAATCACGGCTGCCATGCCGGGATGCTACCGCGGGGACGAGGTCTGCGCGCGCTGGATCTCCTCGCTCAAAGCGTGGAATTGAGGCTCTGCCGGATTCAGCTTGATCGCACGGGCGATGGCGAGGCTGGCATTCTGAAAATCGTGCGCGTGGAACTGTGCCTGCGCGATCAAGTAATAGGTCTTCGCGTCGGCCTTGGCAAAAAAACTTGGCCGCGCGACTCCAGCGTTTTCCTTCAGGGCCAGGATGCCAAGATTGCGGCGATCAGTTTCATGGCCGCACTGGCAGCGTATCGAGGCTGAGCAAACGGAGCGATGGATAGCGCCGGCGCGCACTTTTCCAGAAAATGATCAGGGCCGCAATCAACACCGCCCACGGCCAGAGCGACCATGGCGTCCAATCCAAGTTGCTGCGGCTTCTCGAAATCGCGACATACCACGGGAAGGCGTCTGCGATTATGTTATAAAAGAAGAACAGGAAAAGAGAACTGGTGAGTTCAAGATAACCGTAGAGCGCCGGTGATAAAATAAGAACGTAAGGCATCAACCAGACCATGTATTGGGCACAAACACCGGGCGAAAAAACAAAGAATTCAATCCAGGCATAAGCCAGAGAACTTAATAAAGCGGTCGCCGAAAGGGCGCGTCGCCGCCAGGCAATGACTATGACGCAGGCGATGATAAGCAACTTGAGCAGAAGTCCGACAGCAGTTTGGGCGGCGGTGAGATGATAATAACTGACCCGTCCAAACTGCGACCAGCCCGTAAGGCGGAGAAAGTAGGTAATCCCCCAAAGTCCCCAAAAGCTCCCGTAGGACAAAACGTTCTTTACGAAGATTGCTGGGAAGTTTAGCAGCGGCTCACGCCACAAGACGAATGTAACTGTAGCAAAGGGGACGAGGAAGCGCAGCCAGAGTCGGCGATGCATCCAGTAAAATAAAAAAATCGGAAACAAAAGCAGCGGGATGATTTTGACCTGACAGCTAAGAGAAAAAAACAGACCACAGAGAAATGGATTACCATGGGAGCAGCTGTAAACCGCGAGTAAGAGAAACATGACCATGAGAGGATCGGTACTTCCGTGGAAGCCCGAGACCATGACAGAGGTCGGACTAAGGGCGAAAAGAAACAGTGCCCAAGTCGGCAGTCTGAGCTTCGGAAAATCAGCGGTCAAACGCAACAGGACAAGCAACGAGATGACGTCGGCAAGAATCGCCGGCAATCTCAGTAGGAAGGGAAAGATGATTCCGTTATCTTGAAAGAACGGTTGATGACTAAGCCTATAGACTGCTTGAAGAAAGTACGCGATCAGAGGCGGATGGTTGAAAGAAATGGAATTGGTATAGGTCCACTCCAAGCCGTGAGTCTCCAGCGATTCGCCGAATCGATAGAAGCTAATCACGTCATTCGTTCCCAACGTGTTCCAGGCGATTGCCAGCTTGAAAGTAAGCGCCAGCAAGCCGCTCAGGAGAATCCAAACTTCGCAGCGGACCGCATTTCGTGGATTACTCGTCGATTGGGCGAGAGTGGCTGGTGCAGAGCCATCGGCAGCGAGAGTTTGCGTCATGGGCATAAGCGGATTCGCAAGGAAGAAGCCTTCGAGTTAGCATCTTCAATGCCGCTGTCAGGTGGAGAGAACTTTCACTAAGCCCGCTGCTCCGCCTCGCTCCGGCCACGCATCAATCTTCCCTTAATGGAGGTCATCGCGCAGCTTCAGAAACGCTGGCTGATTTGGCTCAAGGTCGATGGCTTTCGCGATTTCGCAGATCGCCTGCGGCCCATCATGTAGAAGCATAAAAGTTCTCGCTAGCAAGTAGTGCGTTTTCGCGTCGTGCGGATCCTGTTCAATTGCTTTGCTCAAGAATTTTGCCGCCAAGTCGAAATGTTGTTCCTTCAAGGCTAAGACGCTAAGATTATTAAGTGCTCCGACGTGCTTGGGATTGAGATGCAACGTCGCGGCGTAGTACGATTCGGCCTTCTCGAGCTCTTCCCGAGCAAGGCTTAGATTGCCCAAGGCGAAATTTATCTCCGCATTTTCCGGCACATAGGAATACGCCAGTTTGAGTTTTCTCTCGGCGAGCGGCAAATCCTGGACCTGAAGAGCCTGCCATCCGGCGTTGTAAGCATCGAGCGCCCAAAGCCCCGGATCCTTTTGCGGGATCGACACGAACAGGGTCGCGGCGAGAAGAAGGATCAGGTAAAGAGCTGCGCGAGAATATTTCGCGCTGACGCAGCTTTGCCACAACTCCGATACTCCGAAGGATGCGCCTAACAACAGTCCCGGAACTGCCGCGACGCGGTATCGTTCGGTGACAAAAACCGTCAGAAGCGACGCCATGTGCAGCAAAATGGCCGCGGCCACCCAGCGCGAAAGCGGAAATCTTGCGAAGGCGAGGACAAATCCTGGAATCGCCAGCGCCGCGACCAAACCGAATTTCAGACCGGGGAGAATTACGTTTTGCTCGCGCAGAATCGTGATGATGCTGAGATCGTCGTATTGGAATGCGTTCCAGAAGTTGCCAGCTTTGACGAGGAGCAATTTGAGCCAGGCCCCAAAGTTGTTTTTGATGTAGGATCGCGCCTTCCCTGACCAGTAGGCAGATACTTCCGAGCGCTTCAGGGATCGACCAGCCGCTTTTTCGGCGGTTGTGATCGAATCCTCCAACATCGCTTTTTGGCCCGCATGCAGGCCGGGCGGAAAGCGCGGATAGCCGGTGGCGACCGGATTGTTGCCGATCCAAAAGTTGACGCCGCTGTGCGCGGAAAGGAAAACGGGGTCGTGCGCGATGAAGTAGTTATGAATCCAGCACGGCGATGCGCCAATTCCGAAGCCGATGAAGGCGAGGGCCGCAGCCGCAGCTTTGGCAAGCAAAATACTGCGCGTGTCTCCCGTCCAGTTCCACTTGAAGAAGAGCGCGACGAAGAGAAGTGGCGCCAAAAACAAAATCGTAGCGATCCCCATCGCCGTGAACCCGATCAGCACGCCCAACATTAACGATCCCAGCGGAGCGGGTGCCTCACGGCGGCGCACGATTTGCCAAACAACGAACCAAAAAACGAAGACCAGGCCGGCCGTCGGCATGAGAATGGCGGAGTAAGCCTCTTCCGGAAGGAAAAATCCCCAGCCCAAAGCCGCTAAGACCCCAATGCATTCGCCGCGATATCGCTTGAAAAAATTCCGCGGCCGATTCTGTGGCCCCGCAACTGCGGGATGGCCGGGCGGCGCTGGGCTACTAAAAATCTTTACCGCCAGCTTGTAAAGCAGCACGGCGGTCCCGCCGTCCAGAATCGCCTGGAGGAATCCAGGAATGAATGGGCTGTAGCCAAATAGCGCGTAGAGAGAGGCCAGAAGATAAGGATAAAGTGGCAAACCGTAAAAGGCGTGGTGCTCGGTGACCTGGCCGTGGAGAATGCGTTGGGCCCATTCATTGTAGAAATGCATGTCCCCGGAATTCGGCAGGAGAAATGCCGAACCCGTCAGGCGCAGGAGGACGATTAGCCGGAGCAAGAAAACAGCGGCAAAAAGATAGTGACTCGGCGAGAGGGCGTACCGCCGCCCCTGTTTGAGACTGTTCACGGGAGGCACAGTAGCATGAGGCGTGCGCCGTCGGACCGTTCTGCTTAGCAGACTGATGAAAAACCCATCCCGCGGGCGTAATCGACAGGCAGCGGGTGGATCGTGCGCTCCGCGCGCGATGGCAAACCAGTCGCCGAAGGCCCACTAATAGACAAGCAAGGCGCTGCCCAAGAGAATCTTGCCGCTCCGCGGGTGGGCGGGCATCGCGCGCGGAGCGCCCGATCCACCTTCCGTTTGCGCGATACTCCTGCACCATCTCGTACACCCTGCCTCCGATTTTTCACCAGTCTCTTAGGTAGCCAGCTCCGTGCCAGGCTCTTGGCCGGCTCGTCCGGGTCGTTTCGAGCGTTCTAGAAATTGTAAAAAACGGACCCATTGGCATCAACGCTGCTCTAAAGGGGCAAGTCCGCGATGGATATCGCGGATCGCAGTTAAACAAACAACAAATAAACGAAAGCAAACAGTATGTTAAACACACTCAATAAAAAGCGCGGGGGCTTTACCCTCGTAGAAATCATGATCGTGGTAGCGATTATCGCGCTGCTCGCGGCGATTGCCGTGCCTGGATTCCTCCGGGCCCGCAAACGCTCGCAGGCCACCCGGATCCTGAACGATCTGCGCATGATCGACTCCGCGGTTGACCAATACGCCATCGAAACTAACCGGAAAACCGGAGATGTGGTTGCCATTAAGGATTGGACCAGCTACCTCAAAAGTGGAACGGTCCTTTACAACACGGCCAACGACCTCCTGGGCAATCCCTATAGTGATCAGGTCGTGGACACCCTGCCGGCGGTTCCACACAGCAGCTTCATCGCGCTGTCGGATGTCGCACCGGCCGCATTCTGGTCGCCCTACTCGGGCAACTAGAATCTAACGATTCATTCTCCTGTCATTCCCGCGGAGCGGGAGTGGCAGGGAATGAGTCGTGCGAACAAGACTCGGAAGTCGCCCATCTCGCAGCGTGTCTCGTGCTCGCCTCACCAACTCCGCTCGTTAGACCGAGAATTACGCACCCGGTTCCTTGCCCGCGCGTAATTGACGCTTGGGCGTCAATTTGCCGGCTGTCGAAACTCGCGACTGATCTGCGCAGAGAATGGCTGCGTGTTCTTCTCCTCATGGTTATCGGCGTCATCGTGCGAGCACCGGCCCTGCAAGGCGAGCGCATCTGGGACGATGCCTATTTGGCCCATGATAGCCCCTTTATCAAGAGCCCTCTCCTGATTCTAGAAGCGTTCCGGCATTATCTCTTTTCGGATTCACTGTCGGTCCATTACCGGCCAGTCCAGAATATTTCATTCATCGTCGATTACTTCTTCTGGAACACGGACGCGTATGGTTTTCATCTCACTAATGTGCTGCTTCATGCCGCCAGCGGCGTCCTGTTGTATTTTTTGCTTCGGCAATTATTCGCCTCATTGTTCTTGCGGGCTGTTTCCATTGGAGTCCGCGCCCGGGCACTACGGCGTCTTCCCTGGATTTCTCTGGCCTCATTTTTCGTCGCGCTCATCTGGGCCGTGCACCCTGTCCACAGCGCGGCGGTCGATTACATCTCGGGGCGGGCGGACAGTCTCGCATTTCTTTTTGCCAGCGCTGGATGGCTGCTTTTTCTGCGCGCACAACGGACGGCGCCCCCGCTAATCCGCCGTTGCCTCTACTTCCTGGCTGCCGCTTCAGGCCTGCTTGCGTTGTTTTCGCGCGAGATTGCCTGTGTTTGGATCGCCCTCTTCGTCGCTCATCTGCTTTTCGTCGAAAAGAACCTCCGCGCTCGCGCTCGCATTGGGGCGCTCTTCTGCTGCGGCCTTGTCATAGCCATTTATTTTGCCTGCCGGCAGTTGCCCGAACGGCGGCCAGGTCCTCAGTCCGATGATGCCATCTGGAGCGGGTCCGTTCGCGCTGCGCTGATGGCACGAGCGCTTGGCGATTACGGCCGGCTATTGATTTTCCCCACCAATCTTCACATGGAACGCACGGTTGTTGATCCGGTCGGTTATCGCAGCAATGCCGATTGGCGAAACCAAATTGGCGTCGAGTACTTGTCGATTTTGGGATTATCCGTTCTGGCCGCTCTTGTTTTCGGAAGCGCCAGGCGAGGACGCGGGCAGCTCATGCGCATCTTCGGCGCAAGCTGGTTTCTCGCCGGATACTTGCCGGTTTCCAATATAGTCCCGCTGAATGCGACTGTCGCCGAGCACTGGCTTTATTTGCCGAGTGTTGGCTTCCTTATTTTTTTAACTGGGTGCGCGATCGAACTTCCGTCACGGCATTGGAAGCTTGCCGTGGCTCTCGCCCTTCTCGCCGTCGCGGGCTTGAGCGTTCGCAGCCATATGCGAAGCGCAGATTGGGTGACGGCTGAAACTTTTTACCGCCGCACCCTCGCCGCAGGCGGCACAAGCGCCCGAAACGGTGTCAATCTTGGCCTAATTTATGCCAACCGCCGCGACTACGCTCAGGCCGAAAAGATATTTCGCAAGGTCCTCGAGATAGCGCCGGATTACCCGATTGCTCAAAACAACCTCGCCAGCGCCCTGCATGGCCAGGGAAAGACCAAGGAGGCCGAAGTTCTGTTCGCACTTGTCGGAAAGAGCTCGATGCAAACGCGCAAAGAATATCCGCGCACTTGGATAGGCGCGCTAAACCTCGCCGGCATGCGGCACGACGCGCACGACGACTGTTCTGCCCTCGCAATTCTCGAGGGAGCGCGGAAAGATTACCCGGACGTTTGGGAACTGATCAGCTCTGAATCGGAAATTTTGCGTAAAACGCAGGGGTCCGATGCGGCCCAGCGCCTCGTCGAAGATTTCGCGCGCGATAATTGGTGGCATTATGGCGCCGCGCTCGCGCTTGGCCGCCTCTACGCGCAAAAAGGCGATGTCGATCTTGCGGATGCGGCATTGCGGCACGCGAGCTGGCTGGATGTGCACGACACTGAAGCATTGCGGCTCATCGTCCTGATGCGGTTGCGCCAAAATAGGCTGGACGAAGCATTTCGAACACAGCGCCGCGCTGTCGCGCGGCAACCGGACGAGCCGCGGCAATATATTTTGCTCTCCGACATTCTCGAAAAAATGGGTCGCGGCGCTGAAGCGCATGCCGCGCTCGCCAAAGCCTCGCAGCTTCGGGCGCTGGTCGCTGCCCAACCAATCGCAAACTGACGCCGCGGCGACCGACGAAGTAATGGAGTAGGCCAGCCCGCGCATTACTCCATCACTCCATTACTCCAACACTCCACCTCTTCCATCGGCTGTAGCCGCGGCCCTGTGGACCTGCGTGCGCGTCTCACAGAAACGCGGCTACAACTTTCGCCGCCCGCGCACGGTTTGACTTCGCCCGGTGATTCGTTAGCATCGGCGGCTCGCTTGGCGTCTTATGGCGGCGCGCATCTACACGGATAAAGACGGCGATCTTCGCTGGCTCAAGGGAAAAACCTGCGCCGTAATCGGTTTCGGAGCGCAAGGCCGCGCTCACGCATTAAACTTGCGCGACAGCGGACTCGCCGTCGTCGCTGGGCTTTATCGCGAAAGCAAATCGCGCGTGGCGGCGCGGCGCGCCGGTCTTAAAGTTGTCGATACGCCCGAGGCTGTGCGTCGCGCGGATGTCATTTTTCTCGCGCTGCCGGATACGAAAATGCCGGAGGTTTACAAAAAAGAGATCGCACCGCATTTGCGCCCGGGCCAGACGCTGGTTGTCGCGCACGGCTTCGCGATTCATTACCGCACGATTGTCCCGCGAAAAGATGTCGATGTGGTGATGGTCGCGCCGAAAGGTCTGGGGCCGATGGTGCGCCGGGAATTCGTAAAAGGCCGCGGCGTGCCCGCATTGATCGCGATTCATCAAAATCCGAGCCGGCACGCAAAACGCACGGCCCTGGCCTGGGCAAAAGGGATCGGGTCCACACGTGCCGGCGTGATTGAAACAACTCTTCGGGAAGAGACGGAGACAGATCTTTTTGGCGAGCAGGCGGTGCTCTGCGGCGGGACGAGCGCGCTTATCCGCGCGGGATTTGAAACGTTGGTGCGCGCCGGTTATCCGCCCGAGCTGGCCTATTTCGAATGTCTCCACGAGCTCAAGTTCATTGTCGATCTTATCCACGAGGCAGGCATTGCCGGGATGCGCGCGCTCATTTCGGAAACGGCAAAATGGGGTGAGCTGACGGTTGGCCCGAAGATTATCGATCAAACAGTGCAAAAGCGAATGGCGACGGCACTGCGCGCAATTCGCTCAGGAAAATTCGCGCGCGAATTCATTCGCGAAATGAAAACCGGCCGGCGGCGCTACGCCAAGTTACTGCGCGAAGCTGAAAAGCACCCGATCGAAGCCGTAGGACGGAGGCTCCGCGGTCTCATGAGTTGGAAAACGAAAACAAAAAAACGGTAATCGTGCTGCCGCGCTGGGCAGCGCGCCCATTCCGCCGAAGTCGTCCGGCCGGAAAATTATTGGTTCGTCGTTGCGTGCCCGAAGATGAGCATCGGACTGGCGGTGGTCGGAATCGCGGCGAGCCGATCGCAGGGCATCGGAATACCCGACGCCGAGGTCAACGTGTAGCACACTCTTTTTACCCTCTTTGGGGCCGACTGATGCTGTTTGGCCGGCACAACAACTACATTGTTACTCGGATCAGCAAACAGCGATGCACAAAAGACGAGCGAGAGCGCGACGCTTGCGCAGCGAATCCACCAACCGCACCGGCGAGAAAGCCTGGTTACAGTTGTCATGCGAAGAGTATGCGCCTTTGGCCCCGGAAAACAACAGAAAAAAATCGGCCATCGCGGGTTAATGATCAATCTGCCCAAAGGAAATGCTCCAGGCGCAGGCGATTGAGACGCGCCTTTGCTTCTTCGCTCCGGCTGCCTCCGGCCGCAGCCAGCCTCTGATAAATGGCGGCAGCGGATTCCCATTTTGAATCGTCCTCCAACAGACGCGCGGCATTGAACCCGGCTTTGTAGAACCAGAAAAGTTCGCGCCGCCGATCGGGCCGCGCCTCATTCTCCAAGACGCTGTAAAAGGTCGCGAGCGCGCCTGCCCGGTCGGTTTCTTTTTCCAGGCAAAGGCCTTTCTTGAAAAGCGCCTGGTTGCGCCAGTGGATCGGCTCCTCCGGATCAGCCGCCAATTGATCGTAAACTTCGATCGCGCGCCGATAATTTACGTTCCCGCCCATCTCGAAAAGAATGTCGCCTTTGCCGCAAAGCGCCTCTCTCTTTTCGGATGGCCGGGCGTCGCTCTTCAACACTTCGTCATATAATAAGAGCGCGTCCTGTGGCTTGGCCAGTTTGCGTTCGATGACAGCTTGCTCGTTGCGCGCGGCCCATTTCAAATCGCCATTCAATCGCACCACCTGATCGAGCAGGACAATGGCCCGGTCGAGCGAATGCGCGCCCATGCTCGACATCGCCGATTCCGCCGCGAAAAAGAGAGCTTTTTCCGTAAGCGACCCCGCCGGGTTTTGCTGCGCGAGAATTTCAAACTGCGTTTGTGCATTTGGAAAATCCTGCCGGCGGTAATAAGCCTCCGCTAATTTCATGCGCACATCCGGCGCGAACGCTGATGCGCCGTGTTGTTGCAGAAAACGATTTGCCAGTTCGATTACCTTTGTGTCCTTTGCGCTTTCGGCGTCCTCGATCCAGATCATAAGATAATCGCCGTGCTCGGCGGCCGCAGCGGTCGGCTTCGAATCGGCCGCGCGAGCCAGATCTTTCCGCGCCTCATCAAGGCGCGCGGATGTGGCTCGGAAGGCCAGCTCGGCCAGAGCGACCCACGCCTCCGCCACGCGCGGGTTCCGAGGAAAATCGCGCACAAACTCCCGCAGAGATTCTGCCGCTTTCCCGTCTCCTTTTGCCGCCTGCATTAATCCTTCTTCCAGCCGTAATTCAGCGCGCGATTGTTCATCGCCACCCTGTTTTTCGAATTCGTTGTAATCGGCAAGAAAACGGGCGTGATCACCAAGTTGCAGCCAGCCCAACGACGCGTTGAACATCGACAGCTTCGCCCACGGCGACCCCGAATGCGCGATTTGCTCAAAGGTCGCGGTCGCCACGTCAAAGCGCTTGGCCAGATACTGAGCTTGCGCGGCGAGCAAATTGATCCGGTCGAGCAGCGGCGCTTCCGGCCGAAGCAAACGCGCCTCGTCTAAAATCGCGATTGCGGCATCGAAATGCCGATCCTCCAGTTCCAGTTGCGCGAACTCCAACAGAGCTGAGGCCAGCGCCGGCGATTTTGCGTCGCTGCCGCGCAGTTCACCGAATAGCTGCAAAGCTCTCTCGCGATGCCCGGCGCGAAGCTCGAGACGTGCCAGATACCATCGCGCAAATGCCCGTCTTGGCTCTTCGGGATTGCGGACCCATCGCTCGAGCTCGCTTCGTGACGGCTTGGGTTCCGTGCGGTAAAGCTGGTCCAATTTTGCGAAGATGACGGCCAGCTCGGGATCCGCCGGGTGATGCTCGATAAAGTCCTCAATAAAATCGTCAGCCGCCTCCGGCGTCTTCAATTGCAAATCCGCATCGGCAATGCCGAAGAGCGCCGCAATCACGACGGCATGACTTGCGCCCTCGGATCTTTTCAGAAGCGCCCGAAACGTGCCAATTGCTCTCTCCGGCCGTTGCAAGATCACCTCCAGCCGGCCACGCAAAAAACGCCGCTCCTTTCTCTCCGCCGCTGATTTCGGCTGCATCTCGTCCAGCACGCGCCGGGCCTTCACGGCGTCGCCCTTGTCGATGTACAACTCAGCCGATCGGAGCCGCGCTTGGATCCCCCATTGTTTGTCGCGAAAGAGAACGAGAAATTTCTGCAACGCGTCGTCCCGCCGCTCGAGCGTCCGCAACATTTCCCCCGCACCAAAAACCGCATCGCCACGAAACGGCGAGCTTTCATCGGCCGCGACTTCTTGGTAGAGCGGCAGCGCCTCGGCCCATCGATGCAAGCTGGCCAGGGCCTGCGCGCGCCAGAATCTTGTCGATGAAACATCGCGCAGTCGCGCATCATCAAGCAGGGCCAACGCGTCCGCCGGCTGCCTCGCGGCTAGAAACGCCTCGGCCAGCTTTTCGGCAGTGGCGCGCCATTCATCATCGGAACGATTGTTCTTCAGCAACGTTTGTAACCGCGCAACCGTGACCTCAGGCACGCCTGCCATAAGCGGTTTCATCGCCTCTGCGAGCTCAGGGAAATCTGCGGCCCGCGCCGCAGGCGAAAGAAAGATCGACAACGCGACGACGAGGATCCGGCGGGTGCTCTTTCTCCATTGAACGTTGTAAGTTGGATGCCTTGCTCGCGAAAGCTTTCGGAGTTGGACGTTGGACGTTTTCATCATTTCTCCAACAGTGGCCGCAAAAATTTCCCCGTGAAACTATTTGCAAGATCGACAATCTCCTCCGGCGTTCCTGCCCCAACAATCTCGCCGCCGTGCTCGCCGCCTTCCGGCCCGAGATCAATGATCCAATCGGCGCATTTGATCATCTCGAGATTGTGCTCGATCACGATAACCGTGTTCCCTGCGTCGCGCAGTTTCATCAACACTTGCAGCAATTTCTCGATATCCGCGAAGTGCAATCCGGTCGTCGGCTCATCGAGAATGTAAATGGTCCGGCCGGTCGCTTTCTTGGCCAGCTCGGTCGCGAGTTTTACGCGTTGTGCTTCGCCGCCGGAGAGCGTTGTGCCGGCCTGACCGAGTCGCAAGTAACCGAGACCGACATCGAGCAGCGCATTTAATTTGTCGGCAATGCTCGGCACATTGCGGAAGAAACGCGCCGCTTCATCGACCGTGAGATCAAGAACGTCGGCGATATTTTTTCCCTTGTACGTGATCTCAAGCGTCTCGCGATTGTAACGCTGGCCGCGGCAAACTTCGCATTCGACGTAAACATCCGGCAAAAAATGCATTTCGATCTTGATCAGCCCACCGCCCTCGCAATTCTCGCAGCGGCCGCCTTTCACATTGAAACTGAAACGCCCGACGTCGTACCCGCGCACGCGCGCCATCGGCAGTTGCGCGAACAATTCGCGGATTGGCGTGAACGCGCCGGTGTAGGTAACCGGATTTGAGCGGGGCGTCCGGCCAATCGCGCTTTGATCAATGACAATCGCTTTGTCGATCTGTTCCACCCCCCGAATCGCCCGATAAGCGCCTGGCTTCTCTTTTGAGTTATAAAAGTGACGAAAGAGCGCGCGTCGCAAAATGTCGTCCACGAGGGTCGATTTGCCGCTGCCCGAGACGCCGGTCACGCAGGTCAGGCAACCAAGCGGAAACGAGACGTTGATCTTCTTAAGATTGTTTTCCGCCGCGCCGACGAGTGTGAGCCAGCCATCAAGATCGTTGATGGTCGATCCGCTCGCCGCGGCGAGCGGTCGAGGGTTGATGGATCGTGGTTTCGTGCGCTGTTTCGGGATCGGGATGCGCGCGCGACCGGAAAGATAAGCAGCCGTTAAAGAATTTTTCGCGCGCAAAAGTTCTTCGATCGTTCCTTGCGCGACGATTTCACCGCCGCGCGGTCCCGCGCCTGGGCCAAGATCGACAACGTAATCGGCAGCGCGAATCGTTTCTTCATCGTGCTCTACCACGATGACGGAATTGCCGAGATCGCGCAGCCGTCGGAGCGTGCCGAGCAATCGCGCATTGTCGCGCTGATGCAATCCGATGCTTGGTTCATCGAGGACGTAAAGAACACCCGCGAGACCCGAGCCGATCTGGGTCGCCAGTCGAATGCGCTGCGCTTCGCCGCCAGAAAGCGTGCCGCTTTCGCGATTGAGCGTCAGATAACCGAGTCCGACCTCGACGAGAAATTGCAGGCGCGATTGAATTTCCCGAACGACTTCGGTCACGATAGTTCGTTGTTGCGCGGTCAGATCCAGATTGTCGATGTAGCGCACGGCCGCTTCGATCGTTTGTTCGCTAAACTGATGAATGTTTAGCTCGCGCGCCTGCCGATCTTTTATCGTGACCGCGAGAATCTCCGGCTTGAGTCGCGCGCCCGCGCAGGTCTTGCACGGCACGCGCGTCATGAAGGCGCGGATGCGATTACGCGTGAATTCGCTTTCTGTTTCTTCGTAGAGCCGCTGCATCTGCGGGACGAGCCCTTCGAACGGCTTTGCTACTCTCTTTTCTCCATTGCCACCGAAATTCATCTCGATGGGCTCACCGTTCGTACCGAAATAGAGCGCATCTTTGAATTCGTTAGGCAAATCCGCAAACGGAAGGTCCTCATCGACATGAAAATGTTTCACCAGCGCGCCTTGCAAATGGCGATAATACGCCTGCATCGGCTTCGTCCCGCGCCGCCACGGCGTGATTGCGCCTTCGGCCAACGTTCTGCTCGGATCGGAAATCATCAGATCAGGATCGCAGACCAGTTGCGTGCCGAGACCATGACAGGCCGGGCAGGCGCCAAGATGACTGTTGAAAGAAAAGTGTTTCGGCGTTAGCTCGCCAAGTGTGAACCCGGTCTCCGCGTTTCCGTAATCCGTCGAGTAGCGAAATTCTTCCCAAATTGCTTCCGGTTGGACGTTGAACGTTGAACGTTGAGCGTTGGACGTTTCTCGTCTTTCGCGCAAAACCACCAGGTGGTTCCCACCCCATTTCAGAGCCGTCTCGATCGAATCGGTTAGCCGAACGCGAATCCCGTCGCGCACAACCAATCGATCCACCACCGCTTCAATTCTGTGACGCTGAGTCCTTTTCAGGCGAATCCGTTCGACGCCCCCGAGTTCGATGATTTCGCCGTCGATCCGGACGCGCACGAAGCCTTCCCGTTTCACCTTTTCGATGACGTCGCGAAATTCGCCAGTCTGATTTTGCACCAGCGGCGACAGGAGGACGATTCTTGACTCGGGCTCATACGCCAAAATTTGATCGACAATTTGTTGCGGCGTTTGCCGATGAATCGGCTTGCCAGTTAGCGGATCGTGCGGTTGACCCACCGCCGAAAAAAGGACGCGCAGGTAGTCGTAAATTTCCGTGGTGGTCGCGATGGTCGACCTTGGATTCGCGCCGGCGCTGCGCTGCTCGATCGCGATCGCTGGGGAAAGGCCTTCAATGAAATCGACATCTGGTTTTTCCATCTGATCGAGGAACTGGCGCGCATATGCCGACAAGCTTTCGACGTAGCGCCGTTGCCCTTCCGCGTAAAGCGTATCGAAGGCGAGCGACGATTTTCCCGAGCCGCTTAGCCCGGTAATGACGACCAGTTTCTCACGTGGAATTTCCACGTGGAGATTCTTTAGATTGTGCTGGCGCGCACCACTGATCTTGATAACTTGCGCAGGCATTCTGACGACGAATGTCGAACCTTTTAGTTAAGCACAACCATCCCTTTTCTCCAGCGAAAAGCCCCGATTATGAGTGATGCCGGCCGCCAGCGAAAATCCCGGACTGCGAGCGACGCAGGCCGCAGCATCTCGCATGATGAATTGGCGCAGTTGCAGAAAAAGTTCAGTGAGATCAAACACTCCATCAACAATGCGCTTGCGGTCATGATGGCTCTTTCCGAAATGTCGCAGCGCCGCCCAGACTACGCCGAGAAACTGGCCACAAACGTGCTGACGAAAGCACCGCAGATCGTTTCGAGTTTGCAGGAATTCACGCAGGCCCTAAACGAGAAGGCCGGAATCACACCGGGAGGCGTGGCGGACCCGGCAAGATAATTCCGTCGCGAAGAGCTGCTGCGAATGGAGGCGGCCTCCGGCAAAAGAATCCTGATCGTCGAGGACGAGCGCGACGTTGTCGATCTGCTTACGCTGAACTTGCGTAAGGCGGGCGGGTTCGTTATCTCGACCGCCGCGGATGGCGCCGCCGGTTTGCACAAGGCGCGCACGGAAAAGCCGGCTTTCATCATTCTTGATCTCATGTTGCCGAAGATGCCGGGCCTGGAAGTCTGCAAGATTTTGAAAAGCGATCCTGCTACACGCCACATTCCAATCATGATGTTGACGGCCAAGGCGGAGGAAATCGACCGCATCGTCGGCTTGGAATTTGGCGCTGATGATTACGTGACGAAGCCGTTCAGCCCGCGCGAAGTAATTCTGCGTATTCAAGCGATCCTGCGCCGGGGCGACTCCACGCCAGAAGAGGAACATCTCAGCGCCGGTTCAATCGTGATCGACCCGGCGCGCCATCACGTTTCCGTCAGCGGCAAACGGGTGAATCTCACCAGCATCGAATTCAAACTTCTGCGCACGCTCGTGCAGCGGCGCGGTCGCGTCCAGGCGCGCGATCGTTTGCTCTACGACGTCTGGGGCTACGAAAGCATGATCGACACGCGCACGGTCGATACCCATGTGCGCCGTCTCCGCGAAAAACTCGGCAAAGCCGGCGACGTGATCGAAACCGTGCGCGGGTTCGGCTATCGGCTTCGTGAAGAATGACGACAATGCTTTGGCTGATCATCTGCATCGCTTTGGGATCGACAATCGCATTCGCCTATGTGGCCTGGCGAAACTGGATTGCGCCGTGGCGGCAAATCGAGCAACTCGTTAGGCAAATCACTGGTGGCGAACGCCCGCGCACATTTCTTGTCGAAGGTGGAAGGCGGGCGCGGCGGATCAGTATCGCGCTGGAAAATATTTTTGCGCGCCAGCACGCGATCGATGAGCAGATCGCACAGCGCGAGTCCGGGACGAAAACGATTCTCTCCGCCATGCACGACGGTCTGCTCGTGGTGGACGCCAGCGGCAGAGTTGTTGTGGCTAATGAGACTTTTCGGAAGCTGTTTTCCCTGCGCGAGGTTTCAGGAGGCACGCCATTGCTCGATGCCGTTCGCAATGCCGAGCTCCATCAACTGATCACGGAGACTTTGCGCCAAGGCGAACCGAGGCAAAGCGAACTCGCTCTCACTGGTGCGCAAAAGAATTCTGAGCGCTGGCTGCAAGTCAGCGCCGTGCCGATGAAGGATGACAAAATCGGAACCGACGGCGCCGTTGTCCTGCTTCACGACATCACGGAGCTCAAGCGCGTCAACGAAATGCGCAGTGACTTTGTCGCGAACGTCTCCCATGAACTGCGCACGCCATTGTCGATCTTGCGCGGCTATATCGAAACATTGCTCGACAACCCGAAAACTTCACCGAAAGAACTCGCCCGTATTCTCGAGGTCATGGAACGCCATTCCAAACGGCTCGAGCTGCTGGTCGATGATCTGCTCACGCTCGCGCAACTGGAATCGGCGAATTCGAATTTGCAGTTGAGCGAGGTGAATCTGTCAGAGTTGTTTGGCAAGGTGGTTCGCGATTGGGAAAAGAAGTTGGTCGAGAAACGATTGAAAGTGATGGTCGATCTACCGGCGACGGGGGCGATTGTACGTGCCGATGAAATGCGCTTGCAGGAGGTTCTCTACAATTTGCTGGATAACGCGGTGAAATATTCGCACGAGAACGGCGAAATTCGTCTGCACGCTGAGCAAGGCGACGACGACGAAATCGCGCTGAGCGTGAGCGATAGTGGCGTCGGAATTGGCAAGAACGATCTCCCGCGCATTTTCGAACGCTTCTATCGGGCCGACAAGGCGCGCACCCCCGAAAGCATTCGCGGCACCGGTCTCGGCCTCTCGATTGTCAAACATATCGCGCAACGGCACGGCGGCCGTGTGGAAGCGGAGAGCGAGCTGGGGCGTGGAACCACCGTTCGCGTGATTTTGCCGATGGCCCGGTAGCTTGCCGAAGCGCGTGCGCTCTTCGTCACAGAAACGTAACAGTAAAGTTTTTGACCGGCGTCGCTCGGATGCGTCAGGCTCCGGTCCATGAAACTCTCAACACTTCTTGCCAAATTTACTCTTCCATTCCTGGGCCTAATATGCGCGAGCGCGGTGTCGGCGCAGATGACGATCAACGGCGCGGGCGCGACCTTTCCATATCCGATTTACTCAAAATGGTTCGACGAGTACGCAAAGGTCGATCCATCGGTGCGGTTTAATTATCAATCGATCGGCTCGGGCGGAGGACAAAAGCAAATTCTCGCGCAGACGGTCGATTTTGGAGCGTCTGACGGTCCGATGAGCGATGACAACCTCGCGAAGGCGCCTGGAAAACTGTTGCACATTCCGACCGTGGCTGGCGCAGACGTCGTGGCCTACAATTTACCGGGAAACCCCGTCCTAAAGCTCGATCCCGATGCAATTGCGGGCGTTTTTCTGGGTCAGATCAAAAAGTGGAATGATCCTAAGATCGCGGCGTTGAATCCGGGCATCAAATTGCCCGACCAGGACATCGTGGTCGTGCATCGCTCTGATGGAAGCGGCACAACCTACATCTGGACGGATTATTTGAGCAAAATTAGCTCCGAGTGGAAGCAGAAAGTCGGCACGAACACATCAGTCAACTGGCCAACAGGGCTCGGCGGCAAGGGCAACGAAGGCGTGGCCGGTCAGATTAAGCAAACTCCAGGCGCGCTCGGCTACGTCGAGCTAATCTACGCAGTGCAGAATAAAATGCCTTACGCGGACATGAAAAATGCGTCCGGTGAATTTATGAAGGCATCGCTTGAATCGATCACCGCTGCCATGGCGACAGCTCAGATCCCAGACGACTTCCGTTTTTCCATGACGAACGCGCCGGGCAAGGACGCCTATCCGATCGCTGGCGCGACATGGCTGCTCGTTTACGAACAGCAAAAAGATCCCATGAAAGGCAAGAAGCTTGTGGAATTTCTGAAGTGGGCCATGAAGGACGGCGAAAAGATGGCCAGAGATCTCCAGTATGCGCCGTTGCCGGAGAAAGTTCAGGAGCGCGTCCTAAAGCGCGTCGACGAGATCAAGTACTAACCACTCCCGAGCCCCCGAAAGAAAGGCCATCAGGCGGATATGCCCATAGTCGCTCCCATGCCCGCGATCGAGCGGACGGCGGCTAACGAAATGGCGCCGCCGTCGCGTTTTGGCGACAAAGCGTTCGAGTGGCTCACGCTGGCAATGGCGATGGCAGTGGTGGCACTCGTTTTTCTGGTCGGCTGGCAACTTGCGCGCGGCTCGTCGCTCGCCATCCAAAAATTCGGATTTCATTTTCTCGCAACATCGACATGGGATCCGGTCGCGGAACAGTTCGGGGCGCTCCCATTCATTTACGGCACGGTCGTTTCATCGCTCATCGGGGTGATCATTGCCGTGCCGCTCAGCATCGCGACCGCAGTTTATTTGACCGAACTCGCGCCGCTCTGGATCCGTCAACCGCTCGTATCGCTCATCGAGATGCTCGCCGCCATCCCGAGCGTGATCCTCGGCTTGTGGGGAATTTTCGTAATGATCCCGTGGCTGCGCGACTATCCATTTCCACTGTTGAAAAAAATGTTCGGTTGGACGCCGCTTTTCCGCGGGCCGATTTACGGCGTCAGCATGCTGGCAGGCGGCATCATTATCGCGATCATGATTTTGCCGATCATCACGTCGGTGTCGCGCGAGATTTTGCGCAGCGTCCCGAATCTTCAGCGCGAGGCGGCCTACGCCCTCGGCGCGACGCGCTGGGAGGTGACGCGGATCGCGGTTTTAAGCTACGCGAGGAAGGGATTGTTCGGCGCGGTCATTCTCGGCCTCGGTCGCGCCCTCGGTGAAACGATGGCGGTCACAATGGTAATCGGCAACACCCCACAGATTGTCGCCTCGCTATTCGCACCTGGCTACACCCTGGCAAGCGTGATCGCGAATGAATTTACCGAAGCCACGACCGATCTTTACCTGCAGTCGCTCTTCGAAATCGGGCTTGTTCTTTTCGGGATTACGATTCTCGCTAACCTTGTCGCGCAACTTCTTTTGAAAACCATAGGCACGAAAATGGCGACCCGTGCCGTTCAATAGAATGCAAGCAACCTCCTCGAATCGTATTTGGCGCAAAGTCAAAAGTGCGCTCGCTTCCGCGCTGGCATTCATCTCCGCGGTCCTCGTTATCGCGCCACTCGGTCTCGTCTTCTTTCATCTGCTCAAGAGTGGCGCGAGTTCGGTGAACTGGGATTTCTTCACCCAACTGCCCAAACCAGTCGGCGCGATCGGCGGCGGCATGGCGAACGCGATCGTCGGCTCGTTCGAATTGCTCGGGCTGGCGGCCATCATCGGCGTGCCGATTGGTGTGCTGGGCGGAGTTTACCTCGCGGAATATGGGTCCGCCCGCGCCAACGCCATGCTGCGCTTCGTCGCGGATGTGCTGAACGGCGTTCCCTCCATTATTTGGGGAATTGTTGTCTATGGGCTTGTCGTCTTGCGTTTCAAAGGCTTTTCCGCTTATGCGGGTGGACTCGCGCTCGGCTTGATGATGGTGCCACTGATCATGCGCACGACCGAGGAAGTGCTCCTCCTCGTGCCGAACGGTTATCGTGAAGCATCGCTCGCCCTCGGCGTGAGTCGTTGGAAAACCATCGTCCACATCGTGATGAAGACGGCTTCCAAAGGAATTGTTACCGGCATTCTGCTTGCCCTCGCGCGCGTGGCCGGCGAGACGGCGCCGCTGCTTTTTACTGCTTTCGGCAACCGTTTTTGGAATCATAGTCTGCAGGAACCAATCGCCGCGCTGCCATTGCAGATTTTCAGCTACGCAATTTCTCCCTACGATGACTGGCACCGGCAGGCGTGGGCCGGTGCGCTTGTGCTCGTAATCACGATTTTTTTTATTAATATATTGGTGCGATTTCTCACCCGCGGCCGCATGGCAAGCTTGACTTAAACCAGTATGATTGAAACCCCAGTAACGCTTCGAAATTCCGTCGCGCAAGAGTGCACCAAATCCATCATGTCATCGCCCGAAACCGAGACACTGCCGCGGCCAGCTTTTGAAGTATCAAATCTTTCCATCTGGTACGGCGAAAAGCCGGCGGTCCGGGATGTGACGATCGACATTCCTTCCAAGACCATCACCGCGATCATTGGCCCTAGCGGCTGCGGCAAATCGACATTTCTTCGCTGCCTGAATCGAATGCACGAACTCATCCCGCGCACCCGCATCGAAGGAAAGGTCCTCTTTCAAGGCGAGGATCTTTATTCCACCGGCTCCGATCCGACCATCGTTCGGCGACGCATCGGCATGGTGTTTCAGAAATCGAACCCGTTCCCGACCATGTCGATTGCGGAGAACGTCGTCATCGGTCTGAAGCTAAACGGCGTGCGCAATCGCAAATTGCTCGATGAGCGCCTGGAGCAATCGTTGCGTATGGCCGCACTCTGGGATGAAGTGAAGGACGATCTACACAAACCGGGGATGAGCCTTTCCGGCGGACAACAGCAGCGGCTCTGCATCGCGCGCGCCATTGCGGTCGAGCCTGAAGTTTTGCTGATGGACGAGCCGGCCTCTGCGCTCGATCCAATCGCGACGATGAAAATTGAGGAGCTGATTCATGAGCTAGTAGCCAATTACACCATTGTGATTGTCACTCATAACATGCAGCAGGCCAGCCGCGTTTCAGATCGGACCGCTTTCTTTTATGTCGGCAGGCTAATCGAGTTCGGCGAAACCACCCAAATCTTCACCCAACCGAAGGAAAAACAGACGGAGGATTACATCACTGGCCGGTTCGGTTAAGCTAGATCGACACCGGAAGATCGAAATGATTGCGCCAAAACATATTCTCGGGACATTCGACGAAGCGCTGGCTTCGTTGCGCAATAATGTGCTCATGATGGCCGGGCTGACCGAGCGCAGCCTCGATCGCGCGATGAAAGGCTTGTTTCAAAGAGATGACGATCTTTGTACGCACGCAATTGCCGACGACGAGGAGATCGATCAGCTCGAGAAACAGATCGACAAGGACGGCGTCGATGTGCTGCTCCGCTTTCAGCCAGTTGCTTCCGACCTGCGCCGGGTCGTTTCCGCGATGAAGCTTTCGTCGAACCTCGAGCGCATGGCCGATCAGGCGACAAACATTGCTCGCCGGGCGCGCAAGCTGAACCAGCATCCGGCCCTGCCGGAAGTGGACTTGATCAGACCGATGCACACGCACGCCATGTCGATGTTCAAGGACAGCATCGACGCTTACGTGCGCGAAGATGTGCAACTGGGGCGAGCCGTGGTACCGCGCGATGAAAAACTGGATGAACTGAACCGCGTCGCCAGTCGCCGTCTGATCCAGCGAATGGCCGAGAATCCCGACCAATTGCGTGGTTATTTGAATTTAATGTTCATCGCGCGTCACCTCGAACGCGTCGGAGATCACGCCACCAACATCGCCGAGGACGCGGTTTACGCCGCCGCCGCCGAGGACATCCGGCATCAAGCGTACGTCGCACCCACTTAGACCGTCGCATCGCGCGATCCGCGCGGAGATCGCTCTCGATTTTCTTGAGCGATCTTTCGCGAGCGTTAACTTTTGAACCAGATAGTCGATGCAACAAGCGATTGCCAAAATCAGCGCTGAAGACCCCAAGGGGAAAACCCAAGCCCTTGAGACATCGCCTCAACCAAGTGAGCGCTTTTCTGATCCGAAAAATTTCATTAATCGCGAGCTTAGCTGGCTCGAGTTTAATCGACGCGTCTTGGAGGAAGCGCAGGACCCGACGCAACCGCTGATCGAGCGGGTAAAGTTTCTCACGATTTTCAGCTCAAATCTGGACGAATTTTTCGAGATTCGCGTTGCTGGAATCAAGCAGCAGATCGAGAGCGAAACGAGCGACGTGGGCCCGGACGGCCTGAGCCCGACCGAGACATTTAACAGTATCCGGCGAGTCGTGAGCGAGATGGTCGCAACCCAATATGCCCTTTGGAACAACGAATTGCTCCCGCAACTTGCCGAAAATGGAATTCGGGTCCGCGAAGTCTCGCAACTGAGCGCGAAACGCGCGGCCTGGGCGCATCGTTATTTTCAGCAGGAAGTTTTTCCGATGCTCACGCCGCTGGCGGTTGATGCCAGTCATCCCTTTCCACAGTTGTTAAACAAGAGCCACAATCTGTTTGTGCGTGCCAAGGCGCAGCGCGGCGGCGAGCCTTTGCACGCCATCGTGCAGGTGCCGCGCGTTGTGCCGCGATTAATTGCCATGCCCCGCGGCAAAGAGCCGGACGAACCGTGGGATTACATTTATCTGGCGTCGCTCATCAAACAGCACATCAGCGAGTTGTTTCCGGGCTTGATCCTGGAAGGCGTCCACCCTTTCCGCGTCACGCGCAACAGCGACCTCTACATCGACGAAGAGGAAGCCGAGAATTTGTTGCGCACCATCGAGCAGGAATTGCGACGTTCCAGCCGAGGGGACGCTGTCCGCTTGGAGGTAGAAGCCGACTGCCCGAGAGATTTTCGTGATTTATTGCTCGAATTTTTCGACCTGACCGAGGCCGACGTTTACAAAGCGGACGGCCCGCTCTCCATGACGCATCTCATGCCGCTGATCACAAATGATGCTTTTGCCAATCTGAAGGACCGGCCGTTTCAACCGGGGCGCGATCCCGCCCTTCCGCCCCATGCCGATATTTTCGAAGTGCTTCGCCGGCAAGATGTTCTTCTTCATCATCCATACGACAGCTTTGATCCGATTGTCGATTTAATCGAAGAAGCGGCGCAGGATCCGCAGGTGCTCGCCCTCAAGATCACGCTTTATCGAACAAGCGGTGATTCACCAATCGTTGAGGCGCTAATCGAAGCCGCCAACGCGGGCAAACAGGTTACTGCCATCGTCGAACTGCGCGCGCGCTTCGATGAAGCGGTCAACATTCAATGGGCGCGCCGGCTCGAAGAAGCGGGCGCACACGTCATCTACGGCGTGGTTGGTTTAAAAACGCATTGCAAAGCGCTCCTCATCGTGCGGCGCGACGCGGATCGGCTCCGGCATTACGTGCATCTCGGGACTGGGAATTATCATCCGCGCACGGCACGCATTTATACTGATTTCAGCTTTCTCACGACCGAGCCGCAGCTGACCGACGAAGTCGCCATCGTTTTCAACACGCTCACTGGACTCTCTGGTTATCCTGGTTTGAAAAAGTTGATGGTCGCGCCCTTCGATTTGAAGCAACGCCTGATCGGTTTGATCCAGCGTGAGCGTGATCACGCTCTGGCCGGGAAACCGGCGCGCATCATCGCGAAACTCAACTCACTGGTCGATCAAGAGATCATCGAGAAGCTCTACGAAGCTTCATGCGCCGACGTGACAATCGATCTGATTGTGCGCGGCATTTGCTGCTTGCGGCCCAAGATTCCGGACTTGAGCGAGAACATTCGCGTGATCAGCATCGTTGGGCGCTTTCTCGAACACAGCCGGATTTATTATTTTTCCAATGATGGTCAACCCGATCTGTTTTTATCGAGCGCGGACTGGATGCCCCGAAATTTCCTGCGCCGCGTCGAGCTCGCGTTCCCCGTCGAGAATCCGGCGCTGCGCGACAACCTCATCAACGAAGTTTTGCCGCGCTTTCTGAATGACCGGGTGAAATCGCGGGAATTGCAGCCGGATGGAAGTTACCGGCGATTAAAGCCGGAAGGTCCGGAGACGCGCGCCCAGGCGCAATGGCATTTCCGGGAGCGTTCGCGGGAACGCGCCAAGAAGCTTGGCCGCAAAAAAACGCCCCCGGCTGATAAACTGATTCCGATCACCGTTGTGCCACCCGCCCAATCATGAAGAAGAAAATTTTGGTGATCGATGTCGGCGGGCGGCACGTCAAGCTGATGATCTCGCGCACCGAGAGACGAAAATTCAAATCGGGCGCTGGGATGACGCCGCGCGAAATGGTGTCACAAATCAAACCACTGATCGCCGGTTGGAAATTCGACTTTGTCTCGATGGGATTTCCTTCGCCGGTAGTGAATGGGCGCATCGCCAGCGAACCAAAACATCTCGGCGAAGGCTGGATCGGATTTAATTTTGAGAAGGCCTTGGGCAAGCCCGTCCGCCTGATCAACGACGCGGCCATGCAAGCGCTCGGCAGTTACCGTGGCGGCCGGATGCTGTTTCTCGGTCTCGGCACCGGCCTTGGCTCGACTTTTATTTGGACCAATACGGTCCTCCCGCTCGAACTCGGCGATTTGCCCTACCGGGATCGCGCAATCATTGAAGATTATCTTGGCCGGTCTGGGCTGGAACGGCTTGGCCAGAAGGAGTGGCAGCGCGAAGTCGAATTCGCGGTCGCGCAATTGAAAAAATCTCTGATCGCCGACTACGCAGTGCTCGGCGGCGGCAACACGAAAAAGCTGAATTCTCTTCCGGATGGAGTTGAGCGCGGGCACAATCGAAACGCGTTTCTTGGCGGCACGCGTCTGTGGCAAACGGAACCGCGCACGCGCCGCCCGAAGTGGTGCATCCTCTAGCGAGGGTCATAAGATCGACATGTACCTTTACTTTCTCAGACACGGCGAAGCCGATTGGCCGAACTGGAAAAAATCCGACGACGAACGGCCATTGACCAAGCGCGGCAAAAAGGAAATGCACGAAGTTGCGAAGTTTCTTGCGCGTATCAAAGCGCGGCCCGCTCTCATTGTAACCAGCCTGCTGCCGCGCGCATGGCAAACCGCCGAGATTGCAGCGGAACATCTCAAAGTAAAGTGCCAAACAGACAAACTCCTTGCGCCGGGATTCGGACTCAACCATCTCAAACGTTTGTTCGAAAAGTATCCGGAAAAAAGTTTGATGGTTGTCGGTCACGAACCAAGTTTCACAGAAACCATTTCCGCTTTGACTGGCGCGACGCTCAAACTCTCGAAAGCGGGCGTGGCACTGGTCGATGTGGATCTTGCTTCGCGAAACGGGAAGTTGCTTTGGCTATTGCCGCCGAAGATCATGAAGAAGTGACTCGGGCTATTTCTTAGCCGGCCGCCTCTTCTTCTTTTTCGACTTCCAATCTTTGATGAAGATCGAGATTCGTTTGGCGAACGCCTTTGGCGGTTCCGCATAAAATCGTCTTCCCAACTCCGTCGCGTTGCGTTGCAGTTTCCGGCTGCGTTTCCGGATCAGTTTTTGCAGGGCCGCATGTTCGGCTTGAAGTGCGGAATCGCTCCGTTCCTCCTCGAGGCGGGCGAGGAGAAACGCGAAATCGTGGTCAAGACCGAGCAGCTCGCCCAAAGTTTTCGCGTCGCTGGCGATCTTTTCCAAAACAACCCGGTTGAGCGGTTGGAGAAGTCGCAATTGATACCACAACTGCTTGACCTCCTTTCGCCACTCGTGAAAAGTTTTCGGACTTGGCTTCTTGAGCACCTGCGTCAGGGCGTCGCGGCCGTGCCGGTACGATTTCGCCACCGCGCCGCAAACCTGTTTCCAGGTCGTATCGTCGAGCGGCCATTCCGAGAGACGTTTTTTCGCGGCTTCCAATTTCGGGATCGCTTGTTTTCGCCAATCGGCAAAAGCGGCCGAGAAACTTTCCCGTTCCATCGACAACAATTCTTCGATCTTGGGAAACGGATGCGCGGCGGCCTGACCGCGCCCGTCTTCACGAATGCGAATGAGCGTTTGCAATCGGACGTGGGCGTCGCGCAAATCCGACACCAGCTTTGCAATTTCGCTCAAAGAACGATCTTCCCGCACAGGCCGGTCTTTCCCCGTCTTGGCCGCGGCCAATCGCAGCGCTGCGCGCAGTTTTTTGAGGTGCTTGCGCGTCTCGTGCACGGTAATACCGCGTTGCTTGAAAGGATGGCGGCACAATTGTAAAGCGGATTGAGTCTCCTCCCGAAAGATTCTCTTTAACCCTTGCGAAGGCGGTTCCCCCGATTTCAAGCGGTAACTCATTGCCAATCGCTACTCTCGCGCCAACTTCACATTGCTGTAGCGCTTTTCGCCTGTCACTTCTCGGCCAAACCACCTCGGTGGTTGGAATTTGCGGGCGGCGGCCTGACTTGGGAATTCCACTTCCGCGACGACGAGGCCGGCATTTCGCCCACGATAAGTATCGATCTCGATGATCAAATCCTTCCACGGGACTTCGTGGCGGAGCTTGCGCAATCTCCGGCCGACCGTCGCTGGCCACAGCGCGGCGAATTGTTTCGCACTCAGTTGGATCTCACGTTCTTCGCGGGCGTTGCCGCGGCCGACCTTGAAAGTAAGCGACGCAGTCTTTCCCTTTTTTCGCAAACGAACGTGTCTTCCTCCGGGCTCGTTCGCCAGATATCCCTGCGCAATCGGATAACTCCGGAAACGGTCGAGTCCCGGCGGCAGCTCTTTGACGAGAAATTTGCGCTCAATTTCACGGCCGTTTCTCGCTGGGTTGTTCATTGCAATAGAACTGCTCTAATCGCATAAGCGGCCTGCCACGATGCGCAAGTCGCAAACAAACTTGCTGCTGCTCAAACTAGCTTCACTCCCTAATCGGCTCAGCTCCCAGTGCGCCGGAGAAATTCGTTGAGCGCATCGGCGGCAGCGAAGATCGGCCACGCGGAAATAGCCACGATGATGGCGAAGAACAGCGCTTCGATGGCAAATTCCCAACTCTTTTCGCTCGCGAAATAACTCCGGGTCAATTCGCGGAATGACCGGCGCGTTGTCGATATTTTATTCGGCGTCCGTCTGATCACCGTTCTTTTTGCTGTAACCACGTTCATACTTGAGCCTCGATAAGCCGGCGCGCTGGGCGCGTCAGGTTACGAATTGTCAAGATCGCGTGACGAAACGGTGACAGCGGGCTCTGCCACGCCGGAGTGCCAACCATTCTCTCGTCGGGCTGACGAGCACAGCCTGCTCCGCGCATGCGGCGGGATCCGAAGATTATTTTTCTTTCATGCCCCGGAGCCGATCAGTTCGCGAAGCCGCGGCTGCGTTTGCACGCCTTTAGCCGACGGCGGGTTCCTTACGATGTCGATCTTGCCGTCGTTCTGCTCGATTAGCGCCGAGCAGGTCTCTACCCAATCGCCGCAGTTGTAATAGGTAACGCCGCCGAATTTTCGGATGGCCGCGCTGTGAATGTGACCGCATACGACAGCATCGACCGAAAATTTTTGCGCGTAACGAACGATCTCTTCTTCGAAGCGGCTGATGAAGCTGACCGCGTCCTTGACGCGTTTTTTCGCGAAGGCGCTGAGCGACCAGTAGCCGAGGCCAAAGCGGCGACGAACGAAATTGATCAGGGGATTAAGCGAGAGCAAAAACTGGTAGCCAACGTCGCCCGCAAACGCGAGCCACTTCACGTTCTGCACTACGGTGTCGAGCTCATGCCCATGAACGACGAGCATGCGACGGCCGTCAGCCAGGCGATGAATGGCATGCTTCTGCACGGTGATGTTGCCGTAAGCGCCGTAAAACTTGGACAGCAGGTCGTCATGATTGCCCGGGATGTAAATGATGCGTGTGCCTTTGCGCGCCTTCCGCAGAATTTTCTGGATGACGTCGTTGTGCTGCTGTGGCCAATAACGGCTGCGGCGCAATTGCCAGATGTCAATCAAATCGCCGACGACGTAGAGAGTTTCGGCTTCGTAGTTGCGCAGAAAATCAAGCAGGGCGGCGGCGTTGCTTCCACGCGTGCCCAGATGCACGTCCGAGACCCACGCCGCGCGCACGCGACGGACGGAATCTAATTCCGGCGCAAACGGTCGCTCGATGGAAAATCGGGGTGCGGTTAAGATCGGCATCGTGCTTTCAAAAAGATCAGCGCTCTAGCGAGGCCATTATTCAGCGAAAAGCCCGCCAAGGGGCTCTCCCGGCGGGCTTCCGCTAACCTAACTGCGTTGTGCTTAATCAGTTGAACGTGTTGGTTTAGAACATCACCTGCACGCGCCCGATAACTTCATTGAATTGAGCCCGGCCCAAGTCAGGATTCGCCTCCCGGAAATCTGACCAGGTGTGAATGTAATTGACCATCAGCTTGATATCGTCGCCGTGGATGTAGTAATTGAGCCCGCCGGTGATGGAGTGAATGCCGTCGTTGGCCCTTTGTCCTGGATTCAAATCCTCCCACCTGACGGCGGCTTGAAGCTTCTTCGGGATCAGGAAGTAGCTTCCCTGAATGTAGTATCCGTTCGTCGTGAAGTCGGCGAACCCTGGAGCAACGCCGTTCACGGTGCGGCCATCGACGTACTCCTCAAGATATTCACCGATTAAATCGAACGGACCCAGCTTGAGCCATGCGTCCACGCTCCATGCCGTTCGCTCGTCCGCTCCTGGCAGAACGTACGGCGAGAGGGAACCGTCCGCGTTTACCAACAGGTTCAGTGTTTGCGAGATATTTGTCCCTTTGTCGTCGCGGCTGTTCAGGACGTCGGCGCCAAGCTTCAAGCTGGAATCTTGACCCAAGAGTTTGCCTTTGAACGGCTGCAACTCTAGGCGACCCACATACATGAAGTTGTTGTTGTCGTTTATGGTGGTGTTGCGTCCGTTCCCGTTAAAGATTCCGGCGTAATAGGTCAGTAAATCCTTCTCATCGGGCCAAACGTTTGTGAACGGCTTGCCCCAGACCTGCACGCCAATCTGCCGCTCCGGCGTGATTGCCCCGGTAGGCAAACTGCGCTCGATTATGATCAGGTATTGGTCAGGTGTAATCTGTTCCAAACCGAACGGTGCTTTCCATTGGCCAACCTTGACTTGTGCTTCTGGAAATTGATGCCAGTTAACGAAAATGTCCGTGCCCGAAAAGGCAGTGCGGCTGGATGAAATGCCGTCGCTGTTTTCGAAATCGCCTTCGATTTTGAAGTCGAATTGCTCGGCAAAGTCGCCGGTTAGATTGATCCTTGCCCGGCGCAGGCGGAACCGCTCTTTCAGCGCAGTCGAACCAAAGCGCCCCTCGAAAGGAGAGACATCGATGCCCTCAAAATTAGCCTGAATATATCCGCCGAGTACCAACTTTAGTTCTATTCCGCGCTGTTGAACATAAACCGGTAATTTCTCTTCTTCGACGACCGCCTTCTCGACATACGATTTGCCGTCGTAAATGACTTTCGTTCTCATCTTGCCCTCAGGGGCAAACGCAGTCTGCTTTTTCAAGCTGGCAACTTCCTGTTCCAGCTCGGCGTTTCGTTTTTGCAACTGCTCGACCGCGCGCTCAAGTTTCTGGAGCCGTTCCGACTCCGAGGGCGTCTGGGCGCGCAGCGGTGGCGCTGCCAGCAAAACAATTGCAGCCAGGCTACTGCCCGCTGCCCGTAAGACGAACTTCGTGATAAACATTAGGTTTCTCCTTTTTGGTGAGGTGTTGGTGTTCTCCGCGATTCACTTCCCGCAAACACGATGGAAGCTAGAAAGCGATTGTTACAGCCTTATGACGAGGAGGTGACAATTTGGCAAACTTTTACCGCTAGGGGCGCCGCGCGCCGCTGACTAATGGCATCGCCCGACGGAGCGGCCGATCCACCTGCTTTGTGAGACCTTCTTTTGTAATAAAACGCGGTCGCCGTCGGCTAGCTCTCCGCGCCAGACGATTGTGGCCGCGGTCGCTGACCGCGGCATTCTCTGCGCCATAAGCTAAGGCTTTGGTTTTGCCGAAGCCGCTGGTGAAACGGACGGCGCAACCGACGCGGTAGAACGCGGGAGCGACTGAGGAGAAGGAGCCGGCGTTGCGCTTCCCGCCGGTAACACGCCGGCGCCGGAATCGGGCGCGGCGGAAGAGGCTGGCGAAGGTCGAGAAGCTGCCGGCGCCGAAGAAGCTGGTGCAGCCGCTTGCGTTTTCATCAGCTCGCGCCGAAGCGCGCTCTCGCCCGCGCTCTTGCGCGCATAGAGGATCGACAAGACGAACGTCACTAAGAAAAAAATCGCTGCCAGCCAGGCGGTAAATTTCACGAGCACATTCGTGGTTTGTGCGCCGAAAATATTTTCCGTCACCGCCCCGCCAAATGCTGCACCCAGCCCTTCGCTCTTTGGCCGCTGCATCAGGATCACCAGCACCATGAGCAACGCCACCAGCACCCAAACAGCCAGAAGCAGATTAATCAGGATCGACATCGGGACGACGAATATCGCGAAAGCCGAAGCAGAAGCAAACAATCAAGAATGACGAAATCCGAAATGGCGCGGCGGCGCGTCCGATTGTCTTCGTCATTCAATCATTCGAGCTTCTTTCGTCCTTCCTCATTCGTTCATTCGTCATTTTTTTGATCGCATTCCAGATCTCATCCAGCTCGGCAAGATCGACATCTCCCAGCCGTTTGCCGCGCGCTCGAAGTTCGTCTTCCAGCCGATTAAAACGCGCCACGAATTTGTCCGTGGCTGTTTGCAGCGCGCTCTCCGCGTCGAGTTTGCATTTGCGCGCAAGATTAACGACCGCAAAAAGCAGATCGCCGATTTCATCTTCGAGTGATTGTCGATCTTGCGACGCGATGGCCGATTTCGTTTCGCCGAGTTCTTCTTCAACTTTTGCCAGCACGTCGCGCAGCTCGGTCCAATCGAAATTGACCCGTGCGGCTTTTGATTGCGCTTTTTGCGCGCGCATCAGTGCGGGTAAAGCTCTGGGCAAACTGGCCAGATAATGTGAATCGCTCCTTTTTTCCTCGCGCTTGATCGCTTCCCATTGCTTTAAGACCGCGCCGCTGTCGCGCGCGTCGCTTTTCCCAAAAACATGCGGATGACGCCGCACCAGCTTCTCCGTCACGTCATCGACGACATTGTTGATGTCGAATCGGCCGGCTTCGCGCGCGATCTCGGCGTGCATCACGACCAACAGCAAGAGGTCACCGAGTTCCTCGCGAAAATGCGCGTCGTTCTTGGCGCGGGCGGCCTCCGCCACCTCGTAAGCTTCTTCAATCGTCGCTGGCAAAAGCGATTCGTGCGTTTGCTCCCGGTCCCACGGACAGCCGCCCGGCTCGCGTAGCTTCGCAACAATGTCGCAAAGCTTGTTGAAAGTTGAGGGTTGAGAGTTGAGAGCCGCGGAACTGAGATTCGATAACGATTCGGCCATGGCCGATCTCTCAACCATCAACTCTCAACTATCAACTTCTTCAGATTCTCCAGAGCGAACGATGGGTGCCGAATTCTGAAATTTCGCCGGAAGCTTTCTTGCTGACGTAAATGGTAATCCCAATCACGCTGATGAAGGTGCCCACAAAGACAAAGGCGACCAGCCACGAGGGGATGTGACCGACGCGCAACGCTCGATAAAAAGCGGGCACACTGTCCATGGACATCGGGGCGTGCAGGAAGATTTTTGTGACCCAGGCCACGAGGATGAGAATGAAAATGAAAACGTAATTGCGTTTCAAGCGGCGCCCGATCGCTTCCAGCTTGCTGATCTTGAAGCAGGGTAAAATCAAATCTTCGCAGACGAGCTTCTTCCATTCGCCTTGCAACAAGTCACGGTTCTCCATCACCATCGGCACGAGGAAATGCGCTTCGAGCATGCGAATGCGCGCGCGGAAGGCGTCATAGAACCGATAACGGCGGGCCTCGATCCAAAGCATCACCCATACAATCGCCAGGTTGAAAAAGAAAATGATGTGCGGCACCTCGCGATTAGCGAAGGCGATCGTAATGATTGCCGTGCTGCTGGTGATAGCCCAGTTGGTCGTGATGTCGAGCCGCTGCCGCCAGACCATGATCCGCCCCATCTCGCCGCGATAAAAATGCGACATGGCGTTGACGTAACCCGGATCGTAAATGCTGCGCTGCAACGAGACCGTCGCCTCGTCGATCGGTTGGGTTGCGCTATTTTCAGTTGCCACGGCTGTCACATTAACTGGATAACTGCCTTTGCCCGGATAATCCAATAAATCTCGCTGCCGCTCATGGCTATCGCGCTGGCTGACCTCCTCGAGGAAAAAAATGTGGCGCTGCAATTGCGCGCACGGAAACAGGCGAACGCCTTGCGCGAGATCGTCCAGTTGCTGGCCGCGAATGGGAAGATCGACCATCCCGAAAAATTTCTCGGAGCGGTGCTCGCGCGCGAGCAGGCAAACCCCAGCGCGGTGGAGCACAGCGTCGCATTTCCACATGCCCGCACCGATTTAGTCGATCAGATTGTCCTGGGCATCGGGCGCAGCCGCGCCGGCGTCCTGTTTGGCAAAGGTCAGCGGGCGCGCCTTATTTTTGTCATCGGTGTCCCGCAACGGTTGATCAACGATTATTGATCTGCGTCGGGACGCTGGCCAGGCTCGTCAAGGATGATGTCACCCGAGCGGCGCTGCTTTACGCCAAAACGCCGCGGCAGCTTCTGGACGCACTTACGCCGCGGTGAGTAATTCTGTAGAGGCAGGCGTGCCGCCTGCACTTTCGCGGTTCGCAGCCGACACGGCTGCCACTACCGCACACGCGAACATTTACACCGCCACGCGGTTGCCTTCGACTTCCGGCGCGCTCGCCACGCCTTTGCTCATTCGATATCGCCAAATGGCAAACCCGACGAACAACAAATCCAAAATCACAAACGTCGCTACGTAGGTCTCGCCGCCGATGCCAAACCCGTAACTGTGCAACCCTTTCCCGAGAACAAAGTTCACTCCATACCACGCCATCAGCACGGCGAGAAAACAAACCACGCTCGCCACGACGAGGCCGAATTCCGTCCACCAGCCTGCGAGCCGGCCGTGCAAGGTCAGGATGTAACAGAGCAGCGCGATCAGCGCCCAGGTTTCCTTCGGGTCCCAGCCCCAGAACCGACCCCAGCTGTAATTTGCCCACACGCCGCCAAGAATCGTGCCCGCCGCCAGCAAGAGCACGCCAAGCTGCAACACGCGATAAAGCCAGAAATGCATCGGCGCATCTGCGCGCGCCGCGCTCGGATTGCGCGCGTATCGCCAGAGCAAAATGTGCCCGAAGCCCATGGCGAGCGCGAACGCGGCGTAGCTCAGCGTGATCGTGAGGACGTGAATGGTCAGCCAAAAATTGTCGCGCAAAACCGGCACGAGTGGGTCGATGCTCGACGGCATCGCGATCGGCATTTGATGCACGAGCAACAACGCCACCAGCGTAACCGGCAACGCCGCCAGCAGATAAACCGGCGTGCGATAGCGCGCGAAAAAGATCATCCCGAAAAACGACACGGCGAATGAGACCCAGATGATCGACTCGTACATGTTCGTGACCGGCGGCCGGCCAGCGATCAGGCAGCGCATCACGATTCCGCTCGCGTGAAACGCGAGACCAAGGATGACAATTGCCACGCCGAAAACGGGCAAGGTGCCTCCGCCTCGCAACGCGCTTCCCCGTTTTCGCAGATGCGCCGCGATCAAAATCACCAGTGCGACGCCATAACACCAGGCCGCACGATAAAAACCGTCGAAGTGATTGTAGAAATATTCGAGGCGCAATTGTCGATCTTGCGGATAAATTGCCGGACTCAGCTCGTGTAAATTCTCGCGGAGCTGATTCGACGCGCGACTGAAATTAAAACTGTCGCCGTTCGTGTAAGCGGTGGCCAGCGTTTGCAATTGTGTCTGGATCGGCGCGAACTGCGCGTCTGTGTAATACCGAGAGAATTCCGGTGGCACCACCCAGGCGTCGGTTTCGCTCTTCGAGGCCGGCACGATCAAGAACGCGCTTCCATCCATCACATGCGCGAAGAGCGCGAGCCGTTCGGTCACGCTCATCACTTCCTGTTGCGAGCGATCGAGCGGCTTCTCCGCTTTGCGCAGGGCGTGCGCCTCGTTCGCGAGCCGGTTCAACTCCGGCAACGCGGTCAATTGCGCGAAAGTGAATCGGCGCTGCGTTCTATCGAGGCCGAGATGCTCGATCAATTGCCCGATTGACACCAGCACCATCGGCTCGTTTTTCCAATCGTGCGTTTCCAGCAGCGCCGACAAAACGAAATCATTCGGCGTCCATTTCCGGCCCGCTTTGTCGGTATATGTCGATCTTCCCGTGATCCGGATCAGCGTTTCCTTGGCAAATGTGTCCAACGGTTTGCGACGTCCGCCATCCTGAATGGCGAGCAACCCGAATTGCTTGTAATCCAGCCCGCTCGTGTCCGCCGCCATCCCGCCACTGCGGGACTGGGCGCGACAAACTTCGCCCGCCAAAAAGAGAATTAGGAACCCAGGGATCCAGGAAAAATTCTTCAAGGAACCAACTTTATCCCGGTGCCGGGGTTTTCACAATTCTCGATTCCGGGGAGCGCACGCGCCCTCGCGTGCTGGTTTTGGCGGCCCGCCGAAACGAAGTTTTTCTCAGAGTGATCACGAAACCGCAGATTACCCGGATTGATGCAGATCTTGTTTTCCGACTCCTGTCTCGATCTTTTATTCTGAATTGGATAAACTTGTCGCATGCAGACGCTCATCATCGAAGTCAGCGGCGGAGTAGTTCAAGAAGTTTACACCAACGCCAGAAAGCTGCGTGTCATCAAAGTTGATTGGGACGTGGGCGAATCGCCCGGCGACGAACATTGGACTGTCGAGTACACTACAGCCCCGCTCTCCGCCATGCCCGCCGAAACCCGAAAAGCACTCGCCACGCTAGAATAAATGATAGTTGTTTCGCCAACGGACCGGTGGCTGAAAGCAGCGCTGGGGAATTGTTCGCATTCGCTTGCTGTTTCCAGCCCGTACGTCGGTGATTACCTCCGCGACGCTGTTTCGAATCTCGATGGCAAGATTTCAGTAACCATTCTAACTCGAACGTTACTGACGGATTTCGCAAGTAACGCCTCTGATCTCCGCGCATTATGCGCGCTCGCGGCGCGAACAGGCGGCATTCTCAGTCTGAGTTCACTGCACGCGAAGGTTTACATCATCGACAGGAGATGTGCGCTGATCACGTCCGCGAACGCAACCTTCTCCGGCATGCATCGAAATCGTGAATGCGGATTCGAAATTACACGACGCAAGGACATCGATTCACTCCGACGATTGGTCGAATCCGGATTCGGGATAACTCCGAGGCCGCAAGTCTGGACAGTTGAAGATCTAGATGAGTTACGTGAACCGGTTGAACGTCTGCGCGCCGCGCTACCCCGTGTCGCGATTCCGCTTGCGCAAGCAATCGAAGCACCGCCACGAATTCGGCTTCAGCGACGGCAATATGATCGGCTGATCGAAAGCTTGTCTGGTTGGTTACAGCTTACAATGGAGGGAATTTCCCGAATCCATTCTGACACGTTCACGATGAGTGAAGTTCTTGCGGCATGCGCACCACTTGCCGCATCACGTTATCCTGATAACCGCTATGTCCGCGAAAAACTGCGCCAGCAGATGCAACGGCTACGCGATTTGGGACTGGTTCTATTTCTCGGGAATGGTCGATACGAGCGACTGGCTCGCACGCGATGAAGCATGCGTAAGAGGGTTAAGCAAAACTCGAAGCATAACGTCGCGCAGCGCAAGGGACATGTTGAGCCGCAGCTGCGTCTGCTCGAAGCCCCTCGAGGCTATCGCGGAGCGGCCAGACGCTAATTTGGCAACTCCACTCTGCTAAAACACCGCCACCGATACGGCGCTCTCAGAGACGCGATACCGCGCTCAAAACTCACATATGTTTATCCACATATGTTATTGCCCGCCCCTGATTGACTCGCTGCCAGCGACAACCGGCTAGAAAAATTGGGAAATCGAGACAAACGCTGGGCGGATCCGATTCGCCACGGGCGAGGCTCGCGGGCAGATTGCTGATGTGGAAGAAGAGGCCGGGCCGCGCGCAATCGTTCATCTCGATATGGATTGCTTTTATGCTGCGATTGAGGTGCGCGATCGGCCGGCGTTGCGAGGCAAACCGGTCGGCGTGGGCGGCGCACGCGAG
>Ga0137415_10000591_pt1 | contig 35398 bp, 32 predicted proteins | sample CZODoug3_1_1_16f_FD_183082 | JGI IMG/M metagenome (GOLD analysis project Ga0137415, IMG submission 183082) | Vadose zone soil fungal communities from Angelo Coast Range Reserve, California, USA - CZODoug3_1_1_16fungal (Hybrid Assembly) | ecosystem: Environmental > Terrestrial > Soil > Vadose...
CCTGTTCCACGCCGTGGTCGGCGGTCGCAACGCCGTCGAGGCCGTCGACGATCTCGACTGGCTGCGCGACACCTTCATCCCGACCGTGGCCAAGCGCGGCGCGGCGATCATCGAGGCGCGCGGTGCCTCCTCGGCCGCCTCGGCCGCGAACGCCGCGCTGGACCACATCTACGACTGGGTGAACGGCACCCCCGAGGGTGACTGGACCTCGATGGGCATCCCGTCGGACGGCTCCTACGGCGTGCCGGAGGGCCTGATCTCGTCCTTCCCGGTGGTCTGCCGCGACGGGCGCTACGAGATCGTGCAGGGCCTGGAGATCGACGAGTTCTCCCGGCAGCGGATCGACGCCTCGGTGGCCGAGCTGGCCGAGGAGCGCGACGCGGTACGCGAGCTCGGCCTGCTCTGACCAACCTATGAGCAGCGGCCTTGGCCGCTGGCCGCACCTGATCAGTTGACCGGGCCCCCGGGCGCTAGCTGGTAAAACAGCGGCGCCCGGGGGCCTTTGCGGTGCAATACTCCCGCGATGGAGACCACCATCGCCGAGATCTCGGACGGCTTCTACCGGTTGTCGACCTATCTGCCGGAGGTGGCCGCGCCGGCCGGCTTCACCATGAACCAGTTCCTGCTGACCGGCGAGGAGCCGTTGCTGTTCCACCTCGGGCACCGCGAGCTGTTCGGGCTGGTCTCGGAGGCGGTCGCGCGGGTGGTGCCGCTGGAGCGGCTGCGCTGGCTCACCTTCGGCCACGTCGAGGCGGACGAGTGCGGCTCGATGAACCAGTGGCTGGCCGCCGCGCCGCACGCCGAGGTCGCGCACGGCGCGCTGGGCTGCATGGTCTCCCTGAACGACATGGCCGACCGGGCGCCCCGGCCGCTGGCCGACGACGAGGTGCTCGACCTCGGCGGCAAGCGGGTCCGCCACCTGGACACCCCGCACGTGCCGCACAACTGGGAGTCCCGGATGCTCTACGAGGAGACCACCGGCACCCTGCTCTGCGGCGACGTGTTCACCCAGGTCGGCAAGGGCGCCCCGGTGGTCACCGACGACCTGGTTGAGCAGGCGATGCTCGCCGAGGACGCCTTTATGCAGACCTCGCTCGGGCCGCACACGATCAGCACGCTGCACCGGCTCGCCGACCTGGAGCCACGCACCCTCGCGGTGATGCACGGCTCGTCGTTCACCGGCGACGGCGGCACCGCGCTGCGCGCCCTGGCCGAGTCCTACCGAAGCCGCCTGCTGGCCAGCGTCGCCGGGTGAGGGCTGAGCACAGCGGTCAGCGGGGCGTGTTCATCCGCTGGGTGCCCAGGACCCGGAGCAGGGCCAGTGCCTCGGCCTCGCGGCTGCCCTCGCTCGCCGAGTAGACGATCAGGGTCTGGTCCTCCCCCGGCACGTGCAACGAGTCGCAGTCCAGCTCGAGCAGGCCGAGCTCCGGATGCTCGAAGCGCTTGCACTTGGGGTGCAGGGCCTCCATCTGACGCAGCGCCCACAGCTCGGCGAACTCCGTCGAACGGGCCCGGAGCTGGGCAACCAACCGGCGCGGGGCGGGGTCGTCCGGGTAGCGGGCGACCGCGTCCCGCAGGGTCGCCACCAGTGCCCGGTCGAGCGTGGCCTGCTCGCCCGGCACGGCCTGCACCCGGCCGCCGCCGACCACGAACCGCTGCCAGGCGATGTTGCGCTCGGCCGCCGCGATCGCGGAGTAGTCCCCGATCAGCGCGGCGGCCATCGGGTTCCAGGCCAACACGTCGAGCTGGGCGCTCAGCAGCAGCGCCGGCAGGTCGGTGAACCGGTCCATCAGCCGCAGCACGCTCGGCCGGACCACGGTGCTGATCCGGCCCGGGCTCGGTGGGCTCACGCCGGCCAGGTGGAACAGGTGGTCGCGTTCGGTCGAGGTCAGCCGCAGCGCCCTGGCCAGCGCGGCGACCACGGCATCGGACGGCCGGGCGCCGCGCGCCTGCTCCAGTCGGGTCTGGTAGTCGACCGAGATGCCGGCCAGCTGCGCGACCTCCTCGCGGCGCAGCCCCGGGGTCCGCCGGCGCACCCCGGCCGGCAGCCCGACGTCGGCCGGGGTGAGGCGCTCCCGCCACTCCCGCAGGGCGGCGCCGAAATCATCGCGGTTCACGACTCCAGCATGCGCGCCCCGGCGCCTCGCAGCCTGGTACAGCCGGTCCCTGGATGTACCGGGCCTGGGCAGGGAGGACCGGGCGGCGGCACGGTGGTGCCATGGCAGACACGACGTACGCACTGATCACCGGGGCCAACAAGGGACTGGGCTGGACGGCCGCCCACCGATTGGCCGGCCTGGGCTGGACCGTGCTGGTCGGCTCGCGGGACGTGGCGCGCGGCGCCGAGGCGGTCGCCAAGCTGGCGGCGGACGGGTTGGCGGCCGAGCTGGTGGCACTGGATGTGACGTCCGAAGACTCCGTCCGGGCGGCCGTCGAGGAGGTCGAGGGGCGGTACGGCCGGCTGGACGTGCTGGTCAACAACGCCGGCGTGACCGGGCCTCGGGTGGACGCACTGGAAGCGGGGCCGGACGAGCTGCTCGCCTGCTATGCGACGAACGTGTTCGGTCCGGTGCGGGTGACCAGGGCGTTCCTGCCGCTGCTGCGCCGCTCGGTGAACCCCCGGGTGGTGATGGTGTCCAGCGGGCTGGGCTCGCACGCGGTCACCTCGGACCCGGAGCGGATCGAGTCCCACATCGTCTCGCTGACCTACCCGTCCTCGAAGTCCGCGCTCAACATGATCACCTCGCAGTACGCGAAGGCGCTGCCGGAGTTCCGGGTCAACGCCGTGGATCCCGGCTACACCGCAACGGACCTCAACGGCCACTCGGGCCCGCAGACCGTCGAGCAGGGCACCGACGCGATCGTCGAGCTGGCCGCGATCGGTCCGGACGGCCCGACCGGCGGCTTCTTCGACCGCACCGGCCCCGTCGCCTGGTAACGCGCCGCCCGGTCACGGGGCCGCCCGCACCAGGTCAGCGGGGCTTGTCGACCGCCCACTGGGTCACGGGCATGGCCGGGCGCCAGCCGGTGAAGCCGCCGACCGGCGCGGCCCGTTGCACCTGCAGCCGGGTCAGCGACCCGCCGAGCCGCCCGTACCAGTCCGCCAGCAGCCCTTCGGCCTGCACGGTCACCGCGTTGGCCACCAGCCGCCCGCCGGGGCGCAGGGCCGCCCAGCAGGCCGGCAGCACCCCCTCGACGGTCACCCCGCCGCCGACGAAGACGGTGTTCGGCCGCTCCAGCCCGGCGAGCGCGTCCGGGGCGGCGCCGGTGACCACCCGCAGCGCCGGTACGCCGAGCGCCGCCGCGTTCCGGCCGATCCGGGCGGCCCGCGCCGGGTCCCGCTCGACCGCGATGGCCGTGCCGGACTGCTCGGCCCGCAGCCACTCGATGGCGATGCTGCCCGAGCCGGCGCCGACGTCCCACAGCAGCTGGCCGGGCAGCGGGCCCAGCCTGGCCAGCGTGACCGCCCGGACCTCCCGCTTGGTGAGCTGGCCGTCGTGCTCGAACACCTCGTCCGGCAGCCCCGGTACCAGCGGCAGGCCGACCGTGGCGGCGGCGGCCACGCAGTGCACCGCGACGACGGCGAGCGGATCCCCCGGCGGTTCGCGCCAGTCGCCGGCGCGCCCGCTCCGGACCCGTTCGCCCATGCCGCCGAGCTGTTCGAGCACGGTGAGCGCGCTGTCCGGGTAGCCCAGCTCGGTGAGCACCCCGGCGACCTGGCCGGGGCCCTCGGCCGACGAGGTGAGCACCAGGATCCGCCGCCCGTCGGCCACCCAGGCGCGCAGCCGGTCCAGCGGGCGCCCGACGGTGCTGAGCACGGTCACCTCCTGCACCGGCCAGCGCAGCCGGGCGCAGGCCAGCGAGACCGAGGACGGGTGTGGGTACACCTCGATCCGGTCCGGCCCGAGCACCCGGCTGAGCGTGGCACCGAGCCCGAAGAACATCGGGTCACCGCTGGCCAGCGCGCACACCCGCCGGCCGGCGAGCCGCTCGAACAGCGCCGGCAGCCCCGCGACCAGCGGACTGGGCCACTCCACCCGCTCCGTACCGGGCCCGACACCGCCCGGCCCCGCCGCCTCGGGGGCCGGCGCACGCAGCAGCACAACATCCAGCAGCACAACATCCGGCAGCACAGCATCCAGCAGCTCCAGCTGGCGCCGGCTGCCCAGCACGACCTCGGCGTCGAGCACCGCCCGCCGCGCCGCCGGGGCGAGCCCGGCCCAGCCGTCCGCGCCGATGCCGACCACGGCGACCGGCGCCGGCCCGTTCCCTGTCACCCGGCGATCGTGCCACCCCGATCGCCGAAGGATCAGCGGAGGATCACCGGCACCCTCTACGCGGCGCCGGCACCGCCTAGGCGGCCGAGGCGGGCCGGTGCGCCGGGTCGTCCCTCGCCTCGCCCCCCGGGTCCTCGGCGAACGGCTCGCCGAGCGCGTGCGGACTGCCGCCGGACGAGGTCGCGGCCACCCGGGCCAGGCCGACCAGCACGAGCAGCCCGAGCACCACCAGCCCGTGCGAGAGCAGCCGGGAGCCGGCCACCCGGTGCAGCGCCAGGTCGACGGCACTGAGCGCGGCGAGCACCCCGACGAAGGCGCCGACCAGCGGCAGCATGCCCCGGGTGCGGGCCGGCCGGACGGCCACGCAGAGGAAGCCCACCGCGAGGGCCAGGTTCCAGGCGCAGCTCTCGTGCGAGAAGTGGGTGAGCGAAGCGCCGTTCATCCCGTTGCCGCCGTGTTGGTCGCCAGTGGCCGCCAGCACGTCGCTGGTGGCCAAGCCGAGCTGGCCGACGCCGATCACGGCGAGCAGCAGCCGCAGCACGGCCTCCCAGCGGATCCGGGGCGGCGTCGGCACGGCGTGGCGCACCGCGTCGACGAGGTCGGGCATCGGTTCGACGAGCCCGGTCCTGGCCAGCCGGGTCACGTGCGCCGCCCGTTCGGCGAAGCGGCGGCAGTCGGCGCAGCCGGCCAGGTGGGCATCCACCTCGGCCCGTTCCGCCGGCAGCTCCTCGTCGTCCAGCCGCGCCGACAGCGCCTCACGACAGTCCGCACACCTCATACCTGAGATAGTCGTCCGACTCGCCCGGACGGTTCCCCGACAGTGCCGGCGAGCCCGTCGGTAGGCTCCTGCTGTGACCGGCGGTGCCCGCGATGACGAGATCACCCGATCCGCGCTGGCCGGGGCCCGGGGCGACGCCGACGCGACGGTGGCGTTCATCCGGGCCACCCAGCGCGACGTGCACCGCTTCCTGACCAACCTGGTCGGCGCGCGCGAGGCCGATGACCTGGCGCAGGAGACGTACCTGCGGGCGCTGCGCTCGCTGCCGGGGTTCGCCGGGCGCTCCTCGGCCCGCACCTGGCTGCTCTCGATCGCCCGGCGGGCCGCCGCCGACCACGTGCGCAGCGCCGTCCGCCGGCCCCGCACCGGCGCGGAGCCGGACTGGGAGCTGTTGCCCGAGCACACCCCGTCGATGCCCGGCATCGACGAGCGGGTGGTGCTGCGGGAGCTGGTGCTGGGGCTGGACGAGGACCGCCGGGAGGCGTTTGTACTCACCCAGATGCTGGATCTGAGCTATGCCGACGCCGCCCGAGTGTGCGGCTGCCCGGTCGGCACGATCCGGTCCCGGGTGGCGCGGGCCAGGGCCGACCTGGTGGCCGCGATGGCCGGCGGGGCGCCCTCGGCCGAGTTCGGCCCGGATCGGTTGGACGCCACCGGCCGCTGAGCGGCCCGCTCAGCGCACCCGGTCAGTCCGCCCGGTCAGCACGCCTGCTCAATCCGCCGGCTCGGCGGCGAGCCGGCGGCCGACCGCGAGCGCGATCACGCCGGCGGCCGCCATCGCCAGCGCGATCACCCACATGCCGGCGCGGAAGTTGCCGGTCGCGGTGTTCAGCGCGCCGGTGACGAAGGGCCCGACGAAGCCGCTCAGGTTGCCGAACGAGTTGATCAGCGCGATGCCGGCCGCCGCGCCGGCCCCGCCCAGGAACGCCGAGGGCAGCTGCCAGAACACCGGGATCGCGGCCAGCACGCCGGCCGTGCACACCGACAGCGCGGCCACCGCGAGCGTTGGCGTGCCCAGGTACAGCGCGACGGCCACCCCGGCGGCGCCGACGAACGCCGGGATCGCGGTGTGCCGCACGCGCTCGCCGGTCCGGTCCGAGTGCCGGGCGTTGAGGATCATGGCCACCGCACCGACGGCGTACGGGATCGCGGTGACCAGGCCGATCTGCACGATGGAGAACTTGACGCCGAACTGGGCCTGCAGCCCGGAGATGATCTGCGGCAGGAAGAAGCCCAGCCCGTAGAGCCCGAACACGATGCCGAAGTACACCGCCGCCAGCGCGACCACCCTGGGGTGGCGCAGGCTGGCCAGCACACCGAGCTCGTGGGGCACGTGCTGGGCGTCCTCGGCCTCGATCGTGGCGGTCAGCGCCTCGGCCTGCTCGGGGCGCAGCCAGCGGGCGTTCACCGGGCGGCTGGGCATCAGGACCAGCGTGGCGAACCCCATCAGGATCGCCGGCAGGCCCTCGACGAAGAACATCGTCCGCCAGCCCTCGGCGAAGCCGAACCAACCGGCCCCGTGCGCGATCAGCAGCGTGGAGATCGGCGCGCCGAACACCGAGGCCAGCGGCACGCCGAGCATGAACAGCGACATCACCTTGCCGCGCTGGGCCCGGGGGAACCAGTACGTCAGGTAGAGCACGATGCCGGGGAAGAAGCCCGCCTCGGCCACCCCGAGCAGCACCCGCAGCACGTAGAAGCTGACCGGGCCCTGGACGAACGCCATGGCACAGGCCAGCACGCCCCAGGAGATCATGATCCGGGCCATCCAGACCTTGGCGCCGACCCGGTGCATGATCAGGTTGCTCGGCACCTCGAACAGGAAGTAGCCAATGAAGAACAGGCCGGCGCCGAGCCCGTACGCGGCCGAGCTGAGTCCGATGTCCGCGTTCATCCGCAGCGCGGCGAACCCGACGTTGACCCGGTCCAGGTAGTTGATCACGTAGAGCAGGACAAGCACCCAGACCAGCCGGCGGCCGGCCTTGGCCACGGCCGACGCGGCGAGTGAGCTGGGCACTGACGAGATGCTCATCCCGGTTCCCCCCAATGCGAACTCCCCCGACAGGCAACTGTAGGACGCCGCGGGGGCGTCCGGGCCACCGAAATGCCGGGGTCAGGACCAGGCTTTGCGCAGCACGGCGGCCATGTCGTCCAGCACGCCGGCCGAGCTCGGGATCACCGCCAGCATCCAGAGAAAGCCGTGCACCATGCCGTCGAACCGCTTTGCGGTGACCGGCACCCCGGCCTGCTCCAGCCGGGCGGCGTAGGCCTCCCCCTCGTCCCGCAGCGGGTCGAACTCGCTGGTCGCCACGTAGGCGGCCGGCAGGCCGGCCAGGCTGTCCGCGCGCAGCGGGGCGGCGTAGGGGTCCTTGTCCAGGTCCTGCGCGCCCAGGTAGTGCGCCCAGAACCAGATCATGGCCGCCTTGGTCAGCACGTAGCCGTCCGCGTTCTCGGTGTAGGACGGGGTACCGAAGTTGAAGTCGGTCACGGGGTAGATGAGCAGCTGGGCAGCGATCGCCGGGCCACCCCGGTCCCGGGCGGCGAGGGAGACGGCGGCGGCCAGGTTGCCGCCTGCGCTGTCCCCGGCGACCGCGAGCCTGGCCGCGTCCGCGCCGATCTCGCCGGCGTGCTCGGCAACCCAGGCGGTGGCCGCGTAGCAGTCGTCGAACGCCGCCGGATAGCGGTGTTCCGGGGCGAGCCGGTAGTCCACCGAGACCACGATCGCGCCGGCGGCGACGGCCAGCTGTCGGCACGGCCGGTCCACGACCTCGAGGTCGCCGATCACCCAGCCGCCGCCGTGGAAGAACAGCACCACCGGCAGCGGCCCCTCGCCCGCTGGGGTATACAACCGCACCGGGATCTCCCCGGCCGGGCCGGGCACCGTGCGGTTGACCACCGAGGCCACCGCCACGGGGTCGCCCTGCAACTCGAGGAAGCCGGCCGTGGCGGCCCGCGCGGCCGGCACCGTCTGCTCCTCCATGGGTGGCAGGCCGGCCTCGACCAGCGCGGCGAGCAATCCCTGGGCTTCCGGGTGGACGGGCATCAGTTACCTCCTGGGAACCGCCTGACGGTGATCGAACGCTAGCGCTCCCCGCCGCCGTCCGCTCACCGGACGCTCCGGTCTTCTACCCTGCTCGCCATGACACCCAGTGGCACGCGATGGACCAGCGCGGACATCCCCGACCAGGCCGGCCGGACCATCGTGGTCACCGGCGCCAACAGCGGGCTCGGGCTGGTCACCGCCCGGGCGCTGGCCGCCGCCGGCGCGCGGGTGGTCTGCGCCTGCCGCGACACCGCGAAGGGCGAGGCCGCGATGGCCGGTGCGCCCGGCACCTGGGAGGTGCGCCCGCTCGACCTGGCCGACCTGTCCTCGGTCGCCAAGTTCGCCGTCGACCTAGCCGGGCCGGTCGAGGTGTTGATCAACAACGCCGGGCTGATGGCGGTGCCCTTGCAGCGCACCGCGGACGGCTTCGAGATGCAGTTCGGCACCAACCACCTCGGCCACTTCGCGCTGACCGCGCAGCTGCTGCCCAGGATCACCGACCGCGTGGTGACGATGTCCAGCTTCATGCACCGGATCGGCCGGATCCGGCTGGACGACCTGAACTGGCACCGGGGCTATCGGCGCTGGCTCGCCTACGGGCAGTCCAAGCTGGCCAACCTGATGTTCGCCTACGAGCTGCAGCACCGGTTGCTCGCGGCGGGCTCGGCGGTGCGCTCGATGGCCGCGCACCCCGGGTATGCGTCGACGAACCTGCAGGGCCGCACGGGCACCTTCCAGGACGGCCTCGCCACCCTGTTCACCAGGGCGGTCGCCCAGTCCGCCGAGATGGGCGCGCTGCCCGAGCTGTATGCGGCCACCGTGGCGGACCTGCCCGGCGGCAGCTACATCGGCCCCGGCGGGCCCGGTGAGATGCGCGGCCACCCCCGACCGGTGGGGTCCACGGGCGCCTCCCACGACCGTGCGGTGCAGCGCGAGCTCTGGACGGCCTCGGAACAGCTGACCGGGGTCCAGTTTTCCGCCTAATGGGCACAATGGGGCTACCGATATGCGGAAGACCGGTTGCGCATCGATGTGACAAGCCCTTGCCGTGCGTCCGATTGGGCGATATAACGAACGAGACTGTCCGTGTCTAGGGGGGCACGCTGCGTAGAATGGCCAGCCCGCAGCTTTGAGGAGCCTCGCTTGATCGCCCACTTCGACGCGAGTCCGACCACCGCGCCGGTTGCGCGCCGAGAACGAGGGATAACCGGGATCTCCGACTCCACCGCCGCCGAGCGGGCCGGCACCGGCAAGCTCGCCGCCAGGGTGGCCCGCCAGATCGAGCAGGACGTTTTGCGCACGGGCTGGCCGGTCGGCCAGGTACTGGGCTCGGAGACCGAGCTGCGGGAGCGCTACCAGGTCAGCCGCGCGGTGCTACGCGAGGCGATCCGGCTCGTCGAACACCACCAGGTCGCCGCCATGCGCCGGGGACCCGCCGGCGGACTCGTCGTACGCGCCCCCGACGCCGGCGCCGCCACCAGCGCCATGGTCGTCTACCTGGAGTTCGTCGGCACCACGATCGAGCACCTGCTCGCCGCCCGGCTGATGATCGAGCCGCTGGCCGCCGCGCTGGCCGCCGAAAACATCACCGAGGCCGGCATCGCGCAGCTGCGCGCCGCGCTGGCCGACGAGTTCGCGGCCGGCCCGAACCGCGACGGACACATCCGCAGCGCGCTGCACCTGACCCTGGCCGAGCTGTCCGGCAACCCCGCGCTGCACCTGTTCGTCGACGTACTGCTGCGGCTGACCTGGCGCTACGCCGGTGACCAGCTCACCCACTTACCCGAGGACCCACTCCATCCGGCGTTCACCTCCTCGGACATCTCGCACGAGGCCATGGTCGACTCGGTTGTCGCGGGCGACGGGCCGCGCGCCCAGTACCTGGTCGGCCAACACCTGGAGATGTTCGGCGACTTCCTGATCCACTGGCGGCCCGACACGCACTACCCGCCGAGCACGCTCTGGACGGTACCCACACCCGGCCACACCCAGGACCAGAAGCTGGCCGAGGTGGTGGCCCAGCGGCTGCTCGCCGAGATCACCGGGGGCGGCTGGGCGGTCGGCTCGGTGATCGGCTCCGAGGCCGCCCTGCTGGACCGGTTCGGGGTCAGCCGCGCGGTGCTGCGGGAAGCCGTCCGCCTGCTGGAGTACCACTCGGTGGCCCGGATGCGCCGTGGCCCCGGCGGCGGGCTGGTCGTCGCCGAGCCCGACCCGAGCGCCAGCATCGAGGCGATGGCGCTCTACCTGGACTACCAGGGCATCGAGATCGACCACCTGCGCGTCGTCCGCGAGGCCGTCGAGCTGGCCTGCCTGGACCGGGTGGCGGCCCGGGTCGGCGAGCCCGACGTGGGCCGACGACTGCGCGCGGTGCTGCACGGCGCGGAGGCGGCCAACCCGTTCGGCGACGGCACCCCGCCGGAGCACCTCGGCGAGCTGTCCCACCTGCTGCACGTCGAGCTGGCCGAGCTGGCCGGCAACCCCGTGCTCGCGCTGTTCCTGCGCATCCTGATCACGCTCTGGGCCCGCCAGGGGGAGGTCAACGGCGCCGAGCCAGCCGAGTCCTCGCCGGAGGTCGGCGGCGCGGTCGCCAGGGCGCACCAGGGCATCGTGGACGCCCTGTTGGTCGGCGACGGCGGCCTGGCCCGGCACCGGATGCGCCGGCACCTGAGCGTGCTCACTGAGTGGTGGCAGTAGCCGCCGCTCAGCGGCCACCACTCAGCGGCCACCACTCAGCGTCCACCGCTCAGCGGCCACCGCTCAGCTCGCCGGCGCGCCTGCCCGGTAGGCGTCCCTGAGCAGCCGTTTGTACAGCTTGCCGTTCTCCTGACGGGGCAGCGCGGCGGTGAAGTCGACGCTGCGCGGGCACTTGTAGTGCGCCAGCCGGGCGCGGCAGTACTCGATCAGCTCGCCGGCCAGCGCGGGGGCGGCCCGGTCCGGGTCGACCAGCTGCACGACGGCCTTGACCTGCTCGCCCATCTCCGGGTCCGGTACGCCGATCACGGCGACGTCGGCCACCTCGGGATGCATCGCCAGCACGTTCTCGGTCTCCTGCGGGTAGATGTTCACGCCACCTGAGATGATCATGTGCGAGAGCCGGTCGGTCAGGTAGAGGTAGCCCTCCGGGTCCAGGTGCCCCACGTCGCCGAGAGTGCTCCAGCCCAGCGGGTGGTAGCTGCCCTCGGTCTTCGCCGGGTCCTGGTGGTACTCGAACCGGGCCCCGCCGGAGAAGTACACCGTGCCGGTCTCGCCCCGGGGCAGCTCACGGCCGCCCTCCCCCACGATGTGCACCTCGCCGATCCGGGCGCGGCCGACCGAGCCGGGGTGGGCCAGCCAGTCCTCGCTGGAGATCAGCGTCATCCCGTTGCCCTCGGTGCCGGCGTAGTACTCCCAGATCAGCGGCCCCCACCAGTCGATCATGGACCGCTTGAGCTCCACCGGGCACGGCGCGGCGGCGTGCACCACCGAGCGCAGGCTGGACAGGTCGTACCCGGCGCGCACCGACTCGGGCAGCCGCAGCAGCCGGACGAACATGGTGGGTACGAACTGCACGTGGCTGACCCGGTACTCCGCGATCAGGCGCAGCGTCTGCTCGGCGTCGAACCTGGCCATCAGCACGACCGTGCCGCCGATCCGGTGCACGGCCATCGTGTAGCCGAGCGGCGCCGCGTGGTACAGCGGCGCCGGGCTGAGGTACACCGTCGAGTCGTCGTAGCCCATCGCCTCGATCGACGCCCTGACCCGGAACACGCTGCCGAGGGCGCCGCCGGTGAGCGGTCGCTTGACGCCCTTGGGCCGGCCGGTGGTGCCGGACGAGTAGAGCATCGTCTCGCCCTCGGTCTCCACCGGCAGCGGACCGGCCGGCGCCGCCGCCAGCGCGGCCACGTAGTCGTCGTGGCCGGCCAGCTCCCCGCCCACCACGAGCCGGCGGCGCACCAGCGGAGTGGCTGGCCGGATCGCGGTGGCCAGCTCAGCCATCGCGACCGAGGTGACCAGTACCTGGGACCCGCTGTCGTGCACCACGTAGCTGGCCTCGTCCGCGCTGAGCCGGGTGTTCACCACGGTCACGTACAGCCCGGAGCGGACGGCCGCCCAGCACACCTCGAACACCTCCGCCCGGTTCTCCATGAGCACCGCGACGTGGTCACCTGGGCCGAGCCCGGCCGCCCGCAGCAGGTGCGCGCAGCGCACCGAGCGGTCCTCCAGCTCGCCGTAGCTCATGGTCCGCACCGCGCGTCCCTCGGCGTCCAGCACGACGACCGCCGGCTTGTCCGGAGTCAGCCGCGCCCAGGTCGACGGGAACTCCGGGCCTGCCTGCCGCGCCGCCTGCTGAGCCGCCACCACGCCGTCCGACACCATGCCCGGACGCTACCTCGCCGTATGCATGCCGAGGCCACATATACCGATCACGCGATGAGCGTGGCAGCCAAGGTGCGGGTGGTCGTGGAGCGGTCTTCGCGGAAGCGCAGTTCGGCGTAGCTGACCAGGGCGGCCGCGACTGTGTAGACCACGAGCGGGACGGTCAACACCACATCGACCAGATGCCCTATCACGGCGCCGGTGGGGGTCGGCGAGTCCGCTCCACCGAACGGCGTCAGCAGCAGCCGAACTACAACGGTGCTTGCGCCGATGTAGGCCGCGTAGATCGCGACCATCACTGCCGTGCGCCCGCACGCGAACCAGTACCCCGAGCGGACCAGGCGCAGGCATCGCGAGAGACCGGCCCGTTCAAGGAACACGACCCCTACGACTGTGGGCAACACGATGACCGCGACCGCGGTCAGCTGGACGAACCCGAGCGCCGGGCCGATCATCTCCAGCCAGGGTGAGCCTGTGACCATCCAGGGCAGCAATAGCAGTCCGAAGAGCACTGTTGTAACGAGGACGCACAGCCCACCCCAGCCGATGAACGGTGCCACTCTCGGCACGGCCAGCCGCAGTGCACCGGCCAGGCCGATTGGTTGCCCGTTCGCCTGGCGCAATGACAGGTGGCACCCGGCGCCATAACACAACGCGGTGGCTACCACGATCAGCACCGCGAAGATCACCATGGTGGGACAGCGAACCTGACGTGCCGATCACGACCCGGCGGCACCTCCGGTGAACTCCCACCGGTGCAGGTCTAAATCAGCGAAATCGCCCACCCGCGTTAGGTCGGCCGCTAGCATGCTGATCATGACCGGACACGTGCGGGGCAATCGTGACTGGACAGAAGGGGACTAACAGGACCGAGAGGTTCCGGCCGGCGAGAATCCTGACGGTCCCGTCATTTACACAGATGGTAACGGAATTAAGAGGATCACCTTGAAGCAAGGTAGCCCGAGAGCTCCGGGCAGCGAGGCACCACACGTTGAGATGAGGAACGCGAATGGTGACAGGATCGACAGCGGTGGCAAGGTCACGACCAGGAGGAGCCCCTGGAATCACACTCCCATAAACTACGACATAGGCAACTAATGAATAGTCCTATCAATTACACTGAGTTTCCAGGCTTCGAAGACCTCTATCTGGAAGAGGACAGCTACGTCATAGGAATCAAGGAGGCAGCACAGACCGTAGCATTTACAGTTGATGCGGTTCTTACTCCCGAGCATCCCCAGTACCATCCACCTGGACCAGATGAGCAAAACTGCTACAAGAGAATTGACATAATATTCAGTGACGTAACCAAGGTGGATTGGGTAGTTCGTGACATGCATCTATACAAGGATGCAAGCGGAGAACCTGACTTGGGAATATTCTACCGAATTGTGCGCATCGGAGAATACTTCGAGCTGTCGGGAGAGTTCGGGAAGATTCATATCTACAGCGACTCTTTCCCTCGGGTTGAATACGAGTGAGCATCTGGTTAATCGGGACAGCTTCAAGGGCGCGCGCGGGCTGAAGTTATCTCTAGGTGGCGTGACCTAGTCGCTAGAGTTGTCAGATTCGTTCGTTGGGACGTTCGAAATTCGACGGGCGGTCACGCCGGGGGCTCGACCAGTACCTGGGCGGGGCCGCCCCGGGCAGCGAACTCGGCGAGCGCCTCCGCCTCCCGGCGCAGCTGCGCCTCCTGGCGCGCGCGCAGCGACCGGAACGGCCGGACGGTCAGCACCGCCGGCCCGCCCGCGCCGGCGGGCCGGGTCACCGCCCACAGCCCGGCCACGAAGCCGTCCACCAGCACGGTGCCCGGCACGAGGCCGTTCTTGCTGGCCAGCCGGGGGCGGTACCGCTCGGGCAGCACCCGCGTCCGGTCGGCGTGGGCCAGCAGCACGTTGTCGTAGGGCGCCAGCAGCCGCACCGGGGCCGGGGTGCTCGCCGGCGGGCGCGGCGCGCCGGGCAGGTCGAACAGCTCGCGGCCGCGCTCGTCCCGGAACACCACCAGCTCGGCCCGCAAGCCCTCCAGCAGCGGGCGCACCCCGGTCAGCCCCGACCACGTCGCCAGGTCGGCGGCGGTGGCCGGGCCGAACGCGGCCAGGTACCTCGGCACCAGGGTCGCCCGGTCCGGCGCGGGGCAGACGGGCCGGCCCAGCCACGTCCGCACGGGGCTCAGCCTCGGCAGCCCGCCACTGCCCCAGATCCCGCGCGGCGGCACCTGCACGGTGGGCAGCAGGGCCAGCGCCGCGTAGCCGAGCGGCTCCGCCGCGCAGCCCGGCCAGCGGTCCGCCAACCGGGCCCGCAGCTCGGCGGCGGTGCACGGGGACTGCGCCAGCAGCTCCGCCGCGACGGCCAACAGCTCCGTCACTCCCCGCCCGGCGACCCGCACGCCGTCGTAGTCGGTGTTCGTCCGCACCGCTCGGTCCTGGGTGGGCTGGGCGAGCATCCGCAGCGCCAGGCAGTCGTCCGAGGTGACCGCGTGCAACGTGCCGCGCAGCATGGTGGCCCGGACCGCGAGCCGGTCGGTGAGCAGCTCGGCCAGCTCGGCGGCGCGAAACCCGGCCAGCCGCGACCACAGCCCGTAGTACGGCGCGTCCGGCGACTGGGCCTGCAGCCCGACCAGGTGGGCGAGCACCTCCGACACCGGCTGGCGGACCCGGCGCAGCAGCAGCTGGCGGGCCAGCAGCGCCCGGTTCAGCTCCTTCGGGCCGAGCACCGGGACAGCATTCGCGGACCCGGCCGACCGGGTGGTCGACTCCATGGCCAGAGTATGGCGGTGGACTCCGACCAGAACGCCGGCCAGAACGCCGGCGAACCCACGGGCCAACCCGCCGACCCCACCGCCGTCGCCACCTCGGCCTTCGGCGGCCGCCTGCTCGAGCTGCTCACCGGCCACGCGCTGACGATGTTGCTCAGCATCGGACACCGCACCGGGCTGTTCGAGGCGGCTGCGCTGGGCCCGGCGACGAGTGTCGAGCTGGCCGAGCGGGCCGGGCTGGACGAGCGCTACGTGCGGGAGTGGCTGGCCGCGATGGTCACCGGCCGGATCCTGCGCTACCAACCGGACACCGGCTGGTACAGCCTGCCCGCCGAGCACGCCCCGCTGCTGACCGGCGCTCACTCCGGCAACATCGGCCCGGCCGCCGACTCGCTGGGCGTACTGGCCGCGCTGCTGCCGAGCGTGCGGCGCTGTTTCACCGAGGGCGGCGGGGTGCCGTTCGCCGAGTTCGCGGCGGTGGCCGGGGCCGACCTGGGCCGGCAGTGGCGGCACATCTACGACGAGCACCTCGTCGACGGCTTCCTGGGTGCCGCCCCGGGCCTGCTCGATCGGCTGCGCGCCGGCGCCAGGGCGCTCGACCTCGGCTGCGGCACCGGGCACGCGGTGAACCTGATGGCGCGCGAGTTCCCGGCGTCGAGGTTCGTCGGGCTGGACAACTCGGCGGACGCGATCGGGCTGGCCGAGGCCGACCGGGCCGCCGCGGGGCTGGACAACGCCGAGTTCCGGCTCGCCGACGCCGCCGAACTGGTCACCGAGCACCCGTTCGACCTGGTCACCGCCTTCGACTCGGTGCACGACCAGCGCAGCCCCGGCCAGGTGCTGCGCGCGATCCACCACGCGCTGGCGCCCGACGGGGTGTTCCTGCTGGTGGACGGGAACTTCTCCAGCCACCTGGAGCACAACCTGGACAACCGGTACGCCACGCTGAGCTACGCGATCAGCCTGCTGTTCTGCCTGCCCACCTCCCGGGTCGAGGGCGGCGGCGGGCTGGGCGCGGTGTGGGGCCGCGAGCTGGCCACCGAGATGCTCACCGCCGCCGGCTTCACCGAGATTCGCGTGCTCGACTCGCCGCGGCCGCAGACCTGCGTCTACGTCTGCCGGCGCGGCGCCAGGTAGCCAGGTAGCGTCCGGCCCGTGCCCGAGCAGCCTGCCCACGACGAGCCGCGCAAGCCGCAACCTGCCCACCGCCCCCTGGCCGGCCTGCTGGTGGTGACGCTGGAGCAGGCGGTCGCCGCCCCGCTGTGCACCCGCCATCTGGCCGACTTCGGCGCCCGGGTGATCAAGATCGAGCCGCCGGGGCGGGGCGACTTCACCCGCGACTACGACGACGTGGTGAAGGGGCTGGCCGCGCACTTCGTCTGGGTCGCGAGGGGCAAGGAGTCGCTCACGCTGGACCTGAAGTCGGCGTCCGGCAACGCGCTGCTGCACCAGCTGCTGGCCGGCGCCGACGTGCTGGTGAGCAACCTCGGGCCGGGCGCGGTGGAACGGCTCGGGCTGGGGGCCGACGTGCTGGCCGAGCGCTACCCCAGGCTGATCACCGCGACCATCTCCGGCTACGGCACCGGCGGCACCCTGGATCACAAGCGCGCCTACGACCTGCTCGCCCAGGCCGAGGCCGGCTCCTGCGCGATCACCGGATGGCCCGGCCAGCCGGCCAAACCGGGCATCCCGATCGCCGACGTGGGTACCGCGATGTACGCGTTCTCCTCGATCCTGACCGCGCTGTACGACCGGGAGCGGACCGGCCGGGGCGCGGCGATCGCGGTCAGCATGTTCGACACCGTGGCCGAGTTCATGGGCTACGCGCTCAACCACGCCCGGCACACCGGGTACGACCAGGCCCCCAACGGGCTCAGCGCGCCGGCGGTCGCGCCCTACGGGGCCTACCCGACCTCGGACGGGCAGACCGTCGTGCTGGGCACCACGAACGACGCCGAGTGGCAGCGACTGGCCGGCACGATGCTAGGCCGCCCCGAGCTGGCCGCCGACCCCCGGTTCGCCCGCAACGCCGACCGCATCGCCCACCGCGCCGAGCTGGACGCCGAGATCACCGCCTGGTGCACGGCGCGCCCACTGGTCGACGTCCAGGCAGCTGCGGACGCGGCCGGCATCGGCAACGCCCGGTACAACACCCCGACCGAGGTCGTCGACCACCCGCACCTCGCCAAGCGGGGCCGCTGGCGGGACGTGGACTCCCCCGTCGGCCCGCTGCCCGTGCTGCTGCCGCCGCCGGTGGTCGCCGGCTGGGAGCCCGTGCTGGGCGCGGTCCCCGGCCTCGGCGCGCACACCGACCGGATCCTCGCCGAGCTGGGCCTGTCCGCCGAGCGGATCGACGAGCTGCGCCGCCACGCCGTCGTCTGAGCACCGTCGTCTGAGCACCGTCGTGTGAGCACCGTCGGGTGAAGCACCGTCGGGTGAGCGTCTGAGCGCGTCTCAGCAGGTGTAACCCTTTGCCACCGCGGCTGCGATGACCCTGGTGTGCAGCGTGATAGCGGGCGCGTGAAGCCCTCGGCCGCCCCGGAGTACTGTGCCGTGGAGGCGGTTGGCCGGGCGGAGACGCGGGCCACATCCGCGCCAGGCAGTAACGTTCTACGGCTGAGTACGTTGAACTAAGTAAGGCTGACCTACCTAAAAGCTGAGAGTCCATACAGGGGAGTTTTTCGTCGTGCCACGCGTCTTCGACACCATCGCACCTCGCGATATCCAGCTCTGGGGCAACCACACCGTGAAGTTGCGGCACAACCTGGCCCAGCGTGCGGACCTGTTCTCGGACGAGTCGCTCGCCAACCTGGTCGAGACGATCGACCCGAAGCACATCGACATCACCACCATGGGTGAGGACGTGTCCACCTGGGGCCACGTCGACCGCGCCGGCCAGCCCGGCGCCAAGGTGCTCGATGCGGTGCGCGGCGGTCGTGTCTGGATCAACTTGATGGCGATCGAGAAGGCCGACCCCCGGTTCGCCGACCTGCTCGACCAGATGTACGGGGAGCTGGAAGGCTCGCTGCCCGACTTCAAGACCTTCAAGCGCAAGCTGGGTCTGCTGATCTCGTCGCCGACCGCGCGGGTGTTCTACCACTTCGACGTGCCGGGCCAGGCGCTCTGGCAGATCCGCGGCCGCAAGCGGATCTGGATCTACCCGCCCACCCAGCCGTTCCTGCCGCCGGTCGAGGTGGAGAACGTCGTGCGCAGCCTGGCCATGGAGGACCTCTCCTACGAGCCGTGGTTCGACGACCACGCCGAGGTCTACGACATGGAGCCCGGCGACATGCTGCACTGGGCGCTGAACGGGCCGCACCGCGTGAGCAACCTCGACGGCTTCAGCGTCTCGCTGACCACCGAGCACTGGACCAGCAAGATCCGCCGGTCCTACGCCATGCACTACGGCAACGGCATCCTGCGCAACAAGGCGCACTGGGCCCCGAAGTCCAGCTCGCTGGACGGCCCGGCGTTCTGGGCCAAGGCCGGTCTCACCGCCGCCTGGCGCAAGGCCGGTATGGAGAAGAAGGAAGGCTACAAGCGGGTCATGAGCTACAAGGTCGACGCGGACGCCCCGCTCGGCGTCGTGCCGCTGGAGGAGAAGGACCGCACCACCGTCAGCCACCTGGGCTGACCCAGTAGCGCCTGCACAACCAGTTCGACTCGCCGGGTGCCCGGTGGGCGGTGCGCGTGCCGCACGCCCACCGGGCATCCGTCTGTCCCGGGAGTAACACATGATCGTCGACGTCTGGGCGCAGCCCAACTTCGTGGCCGGGCCGGACCGGCTGCCGATGCCCGAGGTACGGCGGTTGATGGAGCGCTCCGGCAGCGCCGACCGGCTCGGGGTGCCCGTGAGCCCCGACGAGCTGGTCGCGGAGCTGGACGCGGCCGGCGTGGACGTGGCGCTGCTTTCGGCGTGGCACCGGCCAGGCGGCTGGGTGGTCAGCAACGACGACGTGGCACAGTTCACCGCCGCCTACCCGGACCGGTTCGCCGGCCTGGCCTCGGTAAACCTGGCCGACCCGATCGCCGCGGTGCGGGAGCTGCGCCGGGCCGTCGCGGAGCTGGGCTTCATCGGACTGCGGATCGTGCCCTGGCTCTGGGAGCTGCCGCCGGACCACCGGCTCTACTACCCGCTGTACACGGCCTGCGTGGAACTGGGCATCCCGTTCTGCACCCAGGTCGGCCACACCGGTCCGCTCAAGCCGTCGGACACCGGGCGGCCGGTGCCCTACCTGGACCGGGTCGCGCTGGACTTCCCCGAGCTGGTGATCGTCGGCGGGCACATCGGCCACCCGTGGACCAACGAGATGATCGGCGTGGTCTGGAAGCACGACAACGTCTACCTGGACACGTCGGCGTACCTGCCCCGCTACTACCCCGCCGAGCTGGTGCACTTCATGAACACCTACGGCCAGGGCAAGGTCATGTTCGGCACCAACTGGCCGCAGCTGGACCACGCCAAGGCGCTGTCCCAGCTGGACCAGCTCGGCCTGACCGAGAAGGCCATGACGGAGTTCCTCGGCGGCGCGGCCGCCCGGGTGTTCGACCTGCCGGCCGGCCGGGGCTGACCGCGCTCAGACGTACCGCGCTCAGAGGTAGCGGCCCAGATCCGGGTAGTTGGTGATCTCCCAGCCGCCGTCGACCACCAGGCTGGTGCCGGTGATGTACCGGGCGTCCTCGCTGGCCAGGTACAGGCACGGGCCGGCGATGTCGGCCGGGCCGGCCGCCTCGCCCAGCGGGATCCGCGCCAGGTAGTCGGCGCGCAGCTCGGCGTTGGCCAGCAGGGGCGCGGTCAGCGGGGTCTCGACCAGCCCGGGCAGCACCGCGTTCACCCGGATCCGGTGCCGGGCCAGCTCCAGCGCGGCGCTCTTGGTGAAGTTCTCCGCACCCGCCTTACCGGCCGAGTACGAGCTGCCGCCGAACATCGGCACGTGCGCGTTGAGCGAGGCGACGTTCACGATCGCGCCGCCCCGGCCACCGTCCCGGATGGCCCGCGCGGCGTGCTTGGTGCCGAGGTAGGTGCCCTTCAGCACGAGGTCGACGGTGGCCCACCAGTCCGCCTCGGTGCCGTCCAGCACGCTGCCGAACCGGGCCGCCCCGGCCACGTTGAACGCCAGGTCGAGCCGGCCGAACCGGCTCACCGCGAGGCCGACGGCGTCGCTCACCTCGGCCTCCGAGGTCACGTCCGCGACGGCGACCGCCAGCGCGTCTCCCGCCTTCGCCTCGGCCTCGGCCAGCGCCGCGCCGTTGATGTCCAGCGCGAGCACCCGGGCGCCCTCGGCCAGCAGCCGCGCCACGATCGCCGCCCCGATGCCCGACGCGCCGCCGGTGACCAGCGCAACCTGCCCGTCGAACCGGCCGTCCTCGGTCTGTGCCATGGATCGCTCGCCTTCTCCTCGGGTGTCCCGACCGGCGCCGGATCAGGCGCCGCCTACCCGGCGGCCAGCCCGGCGGCCACGTATCGGGTGACCCTGGCCAGCCGGGCGCCCTGGACCCGGCAGGCGCCCAGCGCCTCCTCGTCCGGCGCGGCCGACTTGCGGGACACGAACGACCCGCCGTACGGGTTGCCCGACTCCATCACGTGCTGGTCGGTGTAGCCGAGCGGCAGCACGATCGAGCCCCAGTGGTACAGCACGTTGTTCATCGCCAGGATCGTCGACTCCAGGCCGCCGTGCTTGGTCGACGAGCTGGTGAACGAGGTGCCCACCTTGTCGATCAGCGCGCCCTTGGCCCACAGCCCGCCGGTGCTGTCCAGGAACTCCTTGAGCTGGCCGGCCGGTCCGCCGAACCGGGTGGGACTGCCCAGCGCGAAGCCGTCCGCCCAGGCCAGGTCGTCCAGGGTGGCGGTCTGCTCGTACGGGTTCGAGTCCATCCAGGCCTGCCAGCGCGGGTTGCTGGCGACCGCCGCCGGTGGCGCGAGCTCCCGCACCGGGCGCACCCGCACCTCGGCGCCCTCCTTGCGGGCCCCCTCCGCCACCGCCTCGGCCAGCGCGGCCACGTTCCCGGTGGCGCTGTAGAACACCACGGCGATCTTGGGTGTGGTCACCGTGCCCGTCGAACCCGTCATCCGATCTTCGTCCTTCCACCCTGCCACGTCGGTCACCCCAACCTGGTGTCGTGGAAACGACACTAGGTCCCGCCGGTGCACCGCGCGCGCCCAGCCCGGCCCGACTACACATCCGATCCTTATCCCACACCTATCCCGGGCGAGGACAATGCAATAGCGGAATTCTCGGCAGAAGCCTCCGCTATCAGCGTGCCAAGCCACCGATAGGCGTTCGCTGTGAACGATCCGCTACGGCCACCAACAAAACGGATCGGGTGTAGCTTCTGAATCAGGGCCGCACGGAAACGGCTCCCCCGAAAATGGAGGACAGAGACATGGCACGAGTCAGCGATCAGTTCAGGTGGAGCCCGGGCCGTCGTAACGACGACCGCCGCCGGCGCAATGACGACTGCAACAACGACCGCCGAGACGGCCGCGGCCGCCGGTAATCGAACGAGTCCGGTGGCGGGCCGGAGCAGCCGGCCCGCCACCGGACGCCCGACCGAGACGGAGCGGTGGACGATCACCATGACGCGAGCCGGCTACGCCACGGACCGGGCGCCGACCACCCCGATGGGCCGGGTCGAGCCAGCCCCGGCCCCGGGTCAGGCGGCGGAACCGCTGGTCACCGACGCGCCCGCGTTGACGCTGCGCCGGATCGTCCGACGGTTCTGGCCGCAGCTGCGGCCCTACCGCTGGTGGCTGCTGCTCGCGCTGCTGGTGATCACGCTCGGCCAGGGGCTGGACGCCGCCGCGATCTGGCTGTTCGAGATCCTGGTCGACGACGTGCTGACCCCGCCGAACCCGGCGCTGTTCGGCCAGCTGGCCGCCGGCTACGCCGGAATCACCGTGGCGGTCGGCCTGGTCACCTTCGCCGACCAGTATCTCGCCGCCTGGATGGGCGAAGGATTCCTGCACCGGCTGCGAATGCGCGTATTCGGCCACCTGCAGTCGCTCCCTCTGCAATTCTTCGAACGGCGCCCGATGGGCGATATCCTCTCGCGGCTGACGTCCGACATCAATGCGATCGAGGATCTACTACTCACCGGCGCTACGGGCGCGGTGGCCAATATCCTCAAAATCGTCATCTACTGTGGAATCCTTTTCTTCCTGAACTGGCACCTCGCGCTGGCCGCGCTGATCGCGATGCCGCTCTTCGCGCTGGCCTCCCGGTTCTTCGCCGGGCGCAGCCGGCGGGCGGCGCGCGAGGTGCGCCGGCGCGGCGGCCAGATCGGCGCGGTCGCCGAGGAGAACCTGGGCGCGATGGCCATGGTGCAGGCGTACGGCCTGGCGCCGAGGGAGATCGCCCGGTTCGGCGTGCAGAGCAACGCGGCCAGGGGCGCCGAGCTGGCCGCCACCCGGATCCGCGCGCTGTTCTCCCCGGTCACCGACCTGTTCGAGGTGGCCGGGGTGCTGCTGATCCTCGGCCTCGGCCTGATCGAGCTGGTCAACCACCGGCTCACCCTGGGCGACCTGCTGGCGTTCCTGATCTACGTCAGCCAGCTCTACGCGCCGGCCCGGGCCCTCGGTGGGCTGGCCACCACGGTGTACGCGGCGACCGCCGGCGCCGAACGTGTCCTCGAACTGCTCGACCAGCGCCCCTCGCCGAGGCCCCTGCTGGTCCGTCCCCCGGCGACGGCCGGCTCCTCCGGTGCCCCGGCGACGGCCGGCTCTCGGGGCGCGGCCCCCGTGCGGCGGGGCCTCGAGCTGAGCCAGGTGCGGTTCCGCTACCCGGACCAGCCGGCCGACGCGGTCGACGGCGTGAGCTTCGCGGTGCCCTACGGCCGGTGCGTCGCCGTGCTGGGGCCGAGCGGGTCGGGCAAGTCGACGCTGTTGCGGCTGCTGCTGCGCTTCGACGACCCGACCGGCGGCACCATCCGGCTGGACGGGCGCGACCTGCGGCTGATCGACCCGGACGCCCTGCGCGCCCGGATCGCGCTGGTCCCCCAGCAGGCCGTGCTGTTCGACGCCTCGGTCGCGGACAACATCCTGCTCGGGCGCCCGGACGCGACGCCGGCCGAGGTGGTGGCGGCGGCCCGCGCGGCCGGCGCCGACGAGTTCATCCGGCGGCTGCCCCAGGGCTACCGGTCCCCGGTCGGGCAGCGCGGCGGCCTGCTGTCCGGTGGCCAGCGCCAGCGCATCTCGCTGGCCAGGGCGCTGCTGCGCGACGCCGAGGTGCTGCTGCTGGACGAGCCGACCACCGGCCTGGACGGCCCCGCCAGGGACGAGCTGCTGGCCGTGCTGGCCCGGCTCACCGTGCGCCGCACCACGGTGTTGATCACGCACGACCCGCTGGTCGCCGCGCTGGCCGACCACGTGGTGTGGCTGCACCGGGGCCGCGTGGTACCGCCGCCCTCGCCCGGCTCGATGCCCGTCCCGGGGCCCAATCCCCGGCCGGGCCTGCCCGGGCCGGCGGTCAGGCCGGCGCGGCCGCCTGCTCGGCCCACTCCTGGCGCAGCCGGTTCTGGTACACCCGCAGCTGCATGGTGACCAGCGAGATCAGCGGCACGGGCACGCCCAGCGCCTCGCCCCTGGCCTGCAGGTCACCGAGGATCTGCTCGACCTCGACGTCGTGGCCGGCGACCAGGTCGCGGTAGAGCGACGAGGCGAACGGGGAGCCCGGCTTGGTCACCGTGGCCCTGGCCCTGGCCAGGTTCGCCGCCGGCACCGGGTACCCGGCGGCGGCCGCCACCGCGGCGGCCTCGGCCACAACGGCCTCGGCGAACTCGACGCCGCCCGGCACGGCCTCGACCTCGCCGATCGCGCCGCGCATCAGGCAGGTCACCGCGCAGATGCTCGCGATGAACACCCACTTCGCCCACATCTCGGTGTTGATGTCGGCGGACAGCTCGGTGTCGAACCCGGCACCGCTCAGCGTGCGGTGCAGCTCGTCCAGCCGAGGGTCGGGCTGCCCGTCGCGGGCGCCGTAGATCATGCTGCCGAGCGTGTCCAGCCGGACGATGTCCCCGTTCGCGTCCACGGTGCTGGCCACGAAGACCAGGCCGCCCAGCACCGCCCGCTCGCCGAACCGCGCGACGAGCACGTCCACGTGCCGTAGCCCGTTCAGCACCGGCATGATCAGCGTGTCCGGCCCGACCGCCGGCGCCAGGTCGGCGATCGCCGTCTCCAGGGCGGCCTCCTTCACCGTCAGCACGACCAGGTCGTACGGCGCGGTGATCTCCGAGGCCAGCACCAGCTTCGGCTCGAGCACCGTCTGCTCACCGAGCCCGGTGATGCGCAGCCCGCGCTCCCGCAGCGCCACCGCTCGCCCGGGCCGCACCAGGAACGTCACGTCCCGGCCGGCCTGGATCAGCCGCGCACCGAAGTAACCGCCGGTCGCGCCGGCGCCGACCACCAGGATCCGCATACCCCGAAGCTACCTCCGCCCGACCCTTGCCTGCGCCGCCGGCACACCGGCCACGGCCACCGGGGTGCACAGCACCGCCCCGTCGGCCTCCCCCGGCTCGACCAGGCCCACGGTGGCCGAGGTGACCACGAGCCGGCCGGCCGCCAGGCAGACGCTGGTCGGTTGGCGGGCGGGCGTGGCCAGCACCCGGTCCAGTTCGCCGGTCGGGCGGTACCGGCGCACCTCGCCGGCCCCCCAGATCGCCGACCAGAGATAGCCCTGCGCGTCGACCGTCATGCCGTCCGGGCTGCCGCCGCGCACCCGGGCGAACTCGGTGCGCCGGCCGAGCGCCCCGCTGCGCGGGTCCACCGGGAAGCGGTAGATCACCCCGGCGGCGCTGTCCGCCAGATACATCAGCTCGCCGTCCGGGGTGAACGCCGGCCCGTTCGGCACGGTGAGCTCGCCGACGACCCGGTGCACCGAGCCGTCGGGGTCCACCCGGTACAGCGCACCGACGCCCTCGGCGGTGTCGTAGGCCATCGAGCCCGCCCAGAACCGCCCGCTCGGGTCGGCCACCCCGTCGTTCATCCGCATCCGGTGTGGCGCGCCGTCCTCCGGGCGGGCCAGCCAGGTCAGCTCGCCGCCCTCGGACAGCAGCGCGATCCCGGTACCGGCGGCGCCGATCCAGCCCCCGCCGGCCAGCGGGGCCACCGCGCCCAGCGGGACGTCCAGCTCGACCAGCGCCTTCGGTGGCCCGGCCAGCTCCGGCGACAGCTCCAGCAGCCGCCCGCTCAGGATGTCGACCATGGCCAGGTGCCCACCGACATCGCGCAGCCCCTCGCCGAGCGCGAACCGCTCGCCGGGCAACGCCGTCCAGGACACCTGCTCAGCGGCCGCGCTGGCGTCGAAGTCCGTCATCGTGTGCTTCGGTCCTCCCGATCGTCCGTCATCGTCGTCACCGGGCTCACCACTCGGCGAACGAGCCGTCGTCGTGCCGCCACACCGGTGGCCGCCAGCGGTGCCCGACCGCGTCCGCGCGGCGGACCGCCGCCTCGTCGATCCGCACGCCCAGCCCAGGGGCGTCGGTGATCCGCACGTAGCCGTCCGGGAAGGCGAACGGCGCCCGGTCCAGCACGTAGTCCAGCAACTCGGCGTCCCGGTTGTAGTGGATGCCGATGCTCTGCTCCTGGATCAGGAAGTTCGGCGTCGCGAAGGCCACCTGCAGGCTCGCCGCCAGCGCGATCGGCCCCAGCGGGCAGTGCGGGGCGAGCAGCGCGTCGTAGGCCTCGGCCAGCGAGGCGATCCGGCGCACCTCGGAGATCCCGCCGGCGTGCGAGAGGTCGGGCTGCACCACAGCGACCCCGGCGGCCAGCGCTGGCAGGTAGTCCGTGCGGGAGAACAGCCGCTCACCGCAGGCCACCGGGACCGTCGAGGCGGCCACCACGTCGGCCAGCCGGTGCCCGTACTCCGGCAGCACCGGCTCCTCGACGAACAGCGGGTGCAGCGGCGCCAGCAGCGGGATCACCCGCCGGGCGGCGGCCACGGTGAACCGGCCGTGGAAGTCCACCGCGACGTCCCGGTGCTCGCCGAGCACCTCGCGCACCGCGGCCAGCCGGGACACCACGCCGGCGGTCTCGGCGGGCGTCGGCAGCCTTCCGATCCGCCCGCTGGCGTTCATCTTGACCGCGGTCAGCCCCGCCTCGACCTGGGCGGCCGCCGCCTCGGCCAGCTCGGCCGGCTCGTCACCGCCGATCCAGCCGTACACCCGGACCCGGTCCCGCACCGCCCCGCCGAGCAGCTGGTGCACCGGCACGCCGAGCGAGTGCCCGAGGATGTCCCACAGCGCCTGGTCGATCCCGGCGACCGCGCTCGAGAGCACCGGGCCGCCCCGGTAGAACGCCGCCTTGGTCATCGTCTGCCAGAGGTCCTCGATCCGTCGCGGGTCCTGGCCCAGCAGCAGCTCGGTCAGCTCGCCGACCGCCGCGCGGACGGTCTCGGCGCGCCCCTCCACCACCGGCTCGCCCCAGCCGACCAGCCCCTCGTCGGTGGCCACCCGGCAGAACAGCCACCGGGGCGGCACCAGGAACGTCTCAACCGCTGTGATCTTCACGCCGGCCCTGCCATCCTCTCCCCGCCCTGCCCGCTCACGAGGACGTCTTGTAGACGCTCCAGCCGCCGTCCACCACCAGCGCCGCCCCGGTCACGAACGAGGCGTCGTCGCTGACCAGGAAGGCGATCGCCGCCGCCACCTCGGCGGGGTTACCGAGCCGGCCGAGCATGGTCTGCGCCGCGCTGGCGGCCCGGTCGGCCGCGCCGATGTCGTCCCAGGCGGCGGTGAGCACCGGCCCGGGCAGCACCGAGTTCACCCGCAGCTCGGTGCCGTACTCGGCGGCCAGCTGGCGGGCCAGCCCGGTCAGCCCGGCCTTGCTCGCCGCGTACGCCGCCCGGCCGGGCAGCCCGACCAGCGCATGGACCGACGAGGTCAGCACCACCGCGCCCCGGCCGTGCCTGCGCAGGTCGTCGAGGCAGGCCCGGACGCCGAGCCAGGCGCCGGTCAGGTTCACCGCGAGCTGGCGCTCCCAGGAGGCGAGGGTGAGCTGGTCGGCCGGCACCACCTCGACGGTGTAGGCGTTGTTCACCAGCACGTCGACCGGACCCAGCTCGGCCCGGCACCGGGTGACCGCGTCCGCCCAGGCCAGCTCGGAGCTCACGTCGCAGGTCACCGAGATCGCCCGACCACCCGCCGAGACGATCTCCTCGGTGGCCGCCTTGGGGTCGTCCAGATCGAGCAGGGCGACCGCCGCGCCCTCCGCCGCGAGCCGCCGTGCGGTGGCCGCACCGATCCCTCGCGCCGCCCCGGTGACCACCGCGACCCGCCCGTCCAACCGCGCGGCCACGGCTCCGGTTCCCACGGCGATCAAGCTACTCGACCCGTCACCCCACCGCGTGACGTCACAATCTCCCGTTCGAGTGATGGACTCAGCAAGTCTCAGTTTTATAAACGCTGAGTAGCGAAACCGGGTATTGCCAGTATCTAGGTTGAGGACTACCCGTTCTCTATGTCACCCTGTAGGGGGAGGTTGTCGAGGAGCCTGCTCGGCGCCCGCCCGACGGGGAAGCACAACGCTGACGGCGGTGGACATGAACGGGTTGGGGCGCGGCAACGGTGCCGCCACCCAGGTATTCGATCAACGGTCAGTCACCGATCTCCCAAGATCCGAATACAGAGAGATACCTCTGGGCGTCACGGTCGTTGAACTAGACAGCTCGGGTTCCACGCGCTCGGCACCGACTCTCGGTCCGGGCGCTTCTGTGGAGCCCGATCTCGGCGGAGTGTCGCCGTGCATGAGAAATCGCCAGGGCAGGAGGATCTGATGGTCACCCTCGGAGGTGACGCGAGAGAAGCCGGGATCAGCACGGCTCTTCTGGCGATGTCATGGGAATCGATCGCGCGACGTGCGATCGACCTGACGGTGGCCGTGCTCGGCCTGCTCGCACTGGCACTCCCGATGCTCGTGATCGGGCTCCTGATCCGGGGCACCAGCTCCGGCCCCGCGCTGTTTCGGCAGCAGCGGGTGGGCTTCGGTGGACGCACGTTCACGATGTACAAGTTCCGCAGCATGCGGGCCGACGCCGACGACGAGATGCTGCGTGAGCTGATCGCCGCCGAGCTGCGCGGCGAGGACACCTCGGTCAACGGCAGCTTCAAGCTGGACGGCGACCCCCGGGTCACCAAGGTCGGCAACTTCCTGCGCAAGACCAGCCTGGACGAGCTGCCGCAGCTGATCAACGTGGTGCTCGGCAGCATGGCCCTGGTCGGCCCCCGCCCCTGCCTGGAGTGGGAGGCCCGGATGTTCCCGACCGAGTTCCGGCCGCGCTTCTCGGTCCGCCCCGGACTGACCGGCCTGTGGCAGGTGAGCGGCCGCAGCGCGATGGGCACGCTCGAGATGCTGCACCTGGACCTGGCCTACGTGCACACCCGCAACCTGCTGGGCGACCTGTCGATCCTGGCCCGCACGATCCCGTCCATGCTCAAGGACAGCAGCGCCAAGTAGACCCGGGCCCGCTGCCGGCGCCGCAATTCCGGTGCCAGCGGCGGCCCGCCGGTCCTATGGTCGGCCGATGCAACCGCGCCGCGCCGACCTGCCCAACCCCTCGCCGGGGCGGCCCTGATGCCGTACGCCGAGGTCGGCGGCCGCCAGATCTTCTACCTGCGCCGCGGCACGGGTGAGCCGTTGCTGCTGGTACAGGGCATGAGCGGGCACCACCAGTTCTGGGGCGAGGCGTTCCTGCGGCGGTTGGAGCGCGACTACGAGGTCGTCGTCTACGACCATCGCGGCATCGGGACCAGCGACCGCGCCGAGCAGCCGTTCTCCATCGCCGACCTGGCCGACGACGCCGCCGGCCTGATCACCGAGCTCGGCTGGCCCTCGGCACACGTGTTCGGCATCTCGCTGGGTGGCATGATCACCCAGGAGCTGCTGCTGCGGCACCCAGCGCTGGTACGCACGGCGACCATCGGGTGCAGCTGGGCGGGCGGCCCCACCGGCGTGATGCCCCAGACCTCGCACGAGATCGTGGACGCGATCGCCAGCCGGGACGTCGAGCGGGTGCTGCGGGTCGGCTACGCGGCCAACCTGTCCGCCAGCTACCGCGCCGACCCGGCCCATTTCGAGGCCTACCGGGCGGCGGCGCTGGCGGTGCGGGTGCCGTCGGCGGTGGTCGGGATGCAGTTCCAGGCCGCGCTCGCGCACGACACCGCCGACCGGCTGACCGGCGTCACCGCACCCACCCTGGTCCTGCACGGCACCGCCGACGAGGGCATCCTCGCGGCCAACGGCGAGCGGATCGCCGCGCTGATCCCGGGCGCCCGGCTGGTCCTGTTCGACGGCGTCGGGCACCTGTTCTGGCTCGAGGAGCCCGACCGCACCGTCGAGCTGCTCCGCGAGCTCACCAACTCCTAGACGCTCAGCCCCCGACCGGCGGCCGGCTCAGCCGGTGGCGACCGGGACGCCCTCGGCCACGCCGATCGCGGCCACCAGGTGCGCCATCTCGGGGTTCTGCGAGGCCTCCGCGAGCGCCGCGCTGAGCGTGGCGTTGTGCGCCGGCCGGGCGTCCTCCAGCAGCTCGAACCCGGCCGGGGTGACCTCACTGTAGATGCCCCGCCGGTCGTCCGTGCAGAGGTACCTGACCAGCAGGCCCCGGTCCTCCATCCGGTTCACCAACCGGGTCGAGGCGCTCTGGCTCAGGGCCATCGCGGTGGCCAGCTGCCCCATCCGCAGGTGGTGCTCCACCTGCCGGGAGAGCAGCTCCAGCACCCCGTACTCGCTCACGCTGAGCCCGTACCGGGCCTGCAGCACCCGTTCCAGCCGCGCCTCGATCCGCGCGTGCAGCACGGCGAGCAGCCGCCAACCGTGCACCTGGGCCTCGACCTCGTCATCAGCCAGCGCCACGGTGTTCCTCCTCAACCGGGCTCAGCGACGAGCCCACTCCCACGGTAGCGCGCCCCGCCGGCTACCCGCGTCCGAAAATGCCCGCTCGCGCGTCAATCCCGGCGCAACGGGTCAGCCGGTGACCCCGACACCGGTGGGCGACCCGTCGGCCACCGCCCGGCGCGGCCGCACCGAACCACCCAGCAGCACCACCAGGCCAACCGCCGTCACCCCGGCACCGACCCACAGCGGCGAGACGAACCCGAAGCCCGCGCCGATGGCCAGGCCACCCAGCCAGGCGCCGAGCGCGTTGCCGACGTTGAACGCCGCGATGTTGGCGCCGGAGGCCATGGTCGGCGCTTCCTGCGCGTAGCCCATGATGCGCAGCTGCAGGCCAGGCACGGTGGCGAACCCGACCGCACCCATCAGCAGCAGGGACACGATGGTCGCCACCTTGCTGTGCGCGGTCAGCGCGAACGCGACCAGCACGACTGTGAGCAGCGCCAGGATGATCACGAGGGACGGCGTGAGCGCCCGGTCGGCGAGCCGGCCGCCGACGAAGTTACCCACGAACAAGCCCACCCCGAACAGCACCAGCAACCACGGCACGGTGCTGGTGGCGAACCCGGTGACCTCGGTCAGGGTGAACGCGATGTAGGTGAAACCGCCGAACATGCCGCCGAAGCCGAGCACCGTGACCACTACGGAGACCCACACCTGCGGCCGGCGGAACACGCCCAGCTCGGTGCGCAGCCCGGTGGTCGCCGACGCCGGCGTCGGGGGCACCAGCAGCCGGATGCCGACCAGCGCCACGATCCCGATGATCGTGATCGCCCAGAACGTGGAGCGCCAGCCGAGCTGCTGGCCCAGCAGGGTGCCCGCCGGGACGCCCAGCACGTTCGCCACGGTCAGCCCGGTGAACATCAGCGCGATCGCGCCGGCGCGCCGGTTCGGCGCGACCATGTCGGCGGCGACCACCGCGCCGACGCCGAAGAACGCGCCGTGGCACAGCGCCGCGACGATCCGGCCGATCATCAGCACCGAGTAGCTCGGCGCGACCGCGGAGATCAGGTTGCCCGCGATGAACAGCACCATGAGCGCGAGCAGTACCTTCTTGCGATCGAACCGGGTCACCGCGGCTGTCAGCCCGATGCCGCCGACCGCGACGCTCAGGGCGTAGCCCGAGATCAGGTAGCCGGCCACCGGCTCGGAGACACCGAAGTCCCTGGCGATCTCGGGCAGCAGGCCCATGATCCCGAACTCGGTGAGCCCGATGCCGAATCCCCCCAGCGCCAGGGCGAGAAGCCCGATAGGCATGTGAACCCCTCCATAGATCCGTACGCGTGTATCCAGCGTCTGCAAGTATCTGCGGACGCGGGCTATCCGCGCAAGGAACCATAATCGAGATCACATCCGCCAGCCGGCCACCGCGATCACCCGCGGCGGCCGGCCGCCGAGCTGGGCGGCCGGGGCAAGCCGGCCGCCGGCGAGCTTGGTCACCGGCGGCCGGCCTGTCCGGTCACCGGTCCAGGCCGGCCAGCCACCCGGTGAGCTCCTCGGTGACCGCCGAGGACGCCTCCTCGGGCAGGTAGTGGTCGCTGGGCAGCGCCCGGCCACGCACGTCGGTGGCGTAGTCGCGCCACACCGACAGCACGTCGTAGGTGCGCCCGACGAAGCTGGACCCGCCCCACAGCGCCAGCAGCGGGCACTCCACCCGGCGGCCGGCTTCGAAGTCGGCGTTGTCCAGGGTGAGGTCCAGGCTGGCGGCCGCCCGGTAGTCCGAGCAGGACGCGCTGATCGCGGCAGGCTCGCTGAAGCAGCGCACGTACTCCCGCACCGCCGCCTCGTCGAACGCCGTGCCGCCGCTGTGCCGCGAGCTCATCCGGGTCCGGATCCAGAACTCCGGATCGTTGCCGAGCAGCCGCTCCGCCATGCCGTTGCCGGCCGCCAGGAAGAACCAGTGGTAGTAGCCGAGCGCGAACGCCGCGTCCACGTGCGCGAAGGTATGCCGGGTAGGCACGATGTCCAGCACGGCCAGCCCGCGCACGGCGGCTGGCTCGTCCAGCGCCAGCCGGTGCCCGACCCGGGCGCCCCGGTCGTGGCCGACCACCGCGAACCGGTCGAACCCCAGCTCCCGCATCACCAGCACCTGGTCGTGCGCCATGGCGCGCTTGGTGTACTCGGCGTCGGTCGCCCCCGGCGCCGGCTTGGCGCTGTCGCCGTAGCCGCGCAGATCGGCGAGCACGACCGTGTGCCCCTGGGCCAGTACAGGGGCCACCCGGTGCCAGATCAGGTGGGTCTGCGGGTAGCCGTGCAGCAGCAACACCGGCGGGCCGTCCCCGGCCACCGCGGTGTGAATCGCCACCCCGTCGGCGTCCACGGTGCGATAGCGGAACTCGGGCGGCAGCGGCACGCTCACAGCGGGATCTCCTCGGGTCGGGGCTCGGGCACCTCGGCCGGCGCCGGGCCGGCGGGTTTCGCGGTGAGGCGGCGGCGCACCTCGGGCGGGCAGGGGGCATCGCCGCCGGTCCGGGCGAAGCGTCGGACGGCGTTCCGGCGATGTGGGGTTTCGGGCGGAGGGTTTAGCCGGCGGGGTCAGCCGCCGAGGAACTCCACGACCGCGGTGGTGAACTCGGTGGTGCTGGCGCTGCCGCCGAGGTCGGGGGTGCGCAGGTCGGTCTTGGCGAGCACGCCGGCGATCGCGGCAAGCACCTCGTTGGCGGCGGCCGGGTGGCCGAGGTGCTCGAGCATCATGGCAGCGGTCCAGATCGCGCCGATCGGGTTGGCGATGCCCTTGCCGGAGATATCCGGGGCGGAGCCGTGCACCGGCTCGAACATGGACGGGAACGTCCGCTCCGGGTTGATGTTGCCGGCCGGGGCCATGCCGATGCTGCCGGCGAGCGCGGCGGCCAGGTCGCTGAGGATGTCGCCGAACAGGTTGGACGCCACGATCACGTCGAACCGGGCCGGGTCGAGCACCAGCTTGGCGGCCAGCGCATCGACGTGCTCGGAGCCCCAGCTCACGCCCGGGTAGCCGGCGGCCCGCTCCGCGACGATCTCGTCCCAGAACGGCATGGTGTGCACGATCCCGTTCGACTTGGTCGCCGAGGTCAGCCGGTTGTCGCGCCGGGTGGCCAGCTCGAACGCGTAGTCCGCGATCCGACTCACCCCGGCCCGGGTGAACACGGCCTCCTGCAGCGCCATCTCCTCGGGGAAGCCGCGCCCGTAGCGGCCGCCGACCTCGCTGTACTCGCCCTCCACGTTCTCCCGCACGACGACCAGGTCCACGTCACCCGGGTTGGCGTTGCGCAGCGGGCTGGGCACGCCCTCGAAGACCTTGATCGGGCGCAGGTTCACGTACTGCCGGAAGCTGCGCCGGATCGGGATGAGCAGCCCCCACAGCGACACGTGGTCCGGCACCCCGGGCGCCCCGACCGCGCCGAGGAAGATCGCGTCGTGGCCGCGCACCTGATCCAGCCCGTCCGCCGGCATCATGGCACCTTCGCGCTGGTAGCGGGCGCACGACCAGTCGAACTCGTCGTAGCGCCAGTCGATCTCGTGCCGGGCGCCGACGGCGTCGAGGACCTCCCGGGCGGCCGGGCAGACCTCCTGTCCGATGCCGTCTCCGGGAATGACTGCGATGCGGTGCGTGCTGGTCATGTCCCCCATCACACCAAGTCGGCCCCGGTCGCGTCCAAGACGGGGTACCGAACAACCTGATAGGCAGTGCCTACCGGTCGGCCTACCAGTCCGCCTACCAGTGCCTACACCGCGCGGGCCACGGTGAGGAACTCGCTGGCCGCCGGTGTCAGGCCGTCCGGGCGGGCCACCAGCAGCACGTCGAGGTAGGTCGCCGGTTCGAGGTCCAGCACCCGGGCCCCGGCCCGCAGCGCCAGTGCGCGCCAGGAGTCGGCGAGCACGGTCAGCCCGGTGCCGCTGAGCACGAGCGGCAGGATGGTCTCCCGGTGTTCGGACTCGACGACGATCGAGGCGCCCGGCGCGGCGGCCAGGATCGTGTCCACCACCGAGCGCATCCCGGTGCCCGGCTGCCCGGCGATCAACCGCTGCCCGGCCAGCTCCTCGTGGCGCACCGGCCGGTCCGCCGGGAACGGCGCGTCTGGCGGCGTGATCAGCACGAACCGCTGCCGGGCCACCGGGTACAGCTCGAGGCCACCGGCCGCGAGCGGCACGACGCTGGCCAGCAGCCCGAGTTCGGTGACCCCGGTGCGGACCGCCTCCAGCACATCCCGGGCGGTGAACGAGGCGCGCACCGCGACCGAGACGCCGGGGAACCGCTCGACGAAACCGGTGATCATCCGGCTCAGCGGGTCGACCGACTGCGACGGCATCGCGGCGATCTCCACCCGGCCGGCGACCAGCCCGTGCACCGCCGCGACGCTGGCCCGCGCCGTGCCGAGGCCGCGCACGACCGACCTGGCCGGCTCCACCAGCGCGCGGCCCGCCTCGGTCAGCACCACCCGCCGGCCGAACCGGTGGAACAGGTCGCTGCCGAGGTCGCGTTCGAGCAGCCGGATCGCCTGGGACAGCGACGGCTGCGCCACGTAGCAGGCCCGCGCCGCCCGGTTGAAGCCACCGTGGTCCACGACCGCCAGGAAGTACTCCAACTGCCGAACGTCCATACCGAGGATCATGGCTGTGAGTGGTATTGGTCGCTATAGCGACCAATACCACTCACAGGGTCAGCCGCGGATCAGGTCGGCCGCCTTCTCGCCGATCATCATGCAGGTGATGTTGGGGTTGATCGCCGGCAGGAACGGCATGATCGACGCATCCGCCACCCGCAGGCCCTGCACCCCGCGCACCCGCAGCTGCGGGTCCACCACCGCCATCGGGTCGCTGTCCGGGCCCATCTTGGCGGTGCAGGCCGGGTGGTAGACGGTGTTGTGGGTCTTGCTGATGTACTCGATGATCTCGTCGTCGGTCACCCTGTCCGGCCCCGGGGCCAGCTCCTTGGTGATCCACTCCTTCAGCGACGGCTGCTCCGCGATCCGCCGGGCCAGCTTCACCCCGGTGAGCATCACGGTCATGTCGTGGTCCTCGGGGTCGGTGAAGTACCGAGGGTCGACCCGCGCCCGGTCCCGGAAGTCCCGGCTGCGCAGCTTCACGGTCCCCCGGGACCGGCCTCGGGTGACGTTCGGCGTCAGGCAGAACCCGTTGTCCGTGCTCGGGTAGCCCCACCGGACCGTATTGAGGTCGAACGGCACCGAGCCGTAGTGCATCATCAGGTCCGGCCGGTCCAGGCCGGGCTGGGTGCGGGTGAACAGCCCGATCTCCCACCACTGGGTCGACGTGGTGACCATCGGTCGGGCCGCGTCCCACATCACGAGGCCCTCGACGTGGT
>Ga0137415_10000592_pt1 | contig 35343 bp, 25 predicted proteins | sample CZODoug3_1_1_16f_FD_183082 | JGI IMG/M metagenome (GOLD analysis project Ga0137415, IMG submission 183082) | Vadose zone soil fungal communities from Angelo Coast Range Reserve, California, USA - CZODoug3_1_1_16fungal (Hybrid Assembly) | ecosystem: Environmental > Terrestrial > Soil > Vadose...
GTCTTCTCCTTGAGCTCGAGCAATAGCGGCAAGTCGCTGATCGGCGCCGTCTTCAAAATCTTGATCGATTTCTCCCAATCGATGGTTCCGTCATAAGGCGGCAAATGCTCGTCCTTCTCTCCATGATTATCGTGAATATGCGCGCCCTCCACCAAATGCCGCAAAGGTGCAAATCCCTTCTCGACCCGCTCCTCCTCCGGCCCATCCGCCAGATGCGCGTGCCCAATATCAAAATTAAACCGCAACCCGGTCAGGCGCGTTTCGTCATAAAACGATCGCAGATACGCCGGATCGCCCATCTCGCTCGTCGTGTTCTCCACGCAGATCGTCACGCCCACATGCCGCGCGTGCAAAATCAAATGCTCCAGCGAACTGAATGCCGCGTCGCGCTTTCTCGGGTCTGCTGTCTCCCGAGTTCCGCCCATGTGAAAGATCATGCGCGGAAAAGGCAAATCCTCCGCCACGTCAATCGCCCGCTTCAGCTCATCCATCGCCTCTATGCGGCGCACGCGCTCGACCTCGCAAATCGAAAGCGGTTGGCCGCCCTCCCGAGTCGCACTCAAATCTCGGCTAGTCGGCGCGTGCAACGAAGTCAGTGTTAGCCCCAAACTGTCAAGCATCGCGCCAACATCCCGCGCTTCCGTCTTCGACGTGTAATCAAAGTGCCCGCGCGAGCAAAAAATCTCAACGCCCGTGAAACCCGCGTCGGCAATTTGCCCCAGCAGCTCCCGGGTCAGCTTCCGCGAAACAAAAAGATACGTTGATAGCAGTCTCTGCACTGTCTTCCCTGTGCCCTCTAGTCTGTGACGTGAAATTTGTTTTTCAGTAGCCTACCGCAGCACCGTTATCCCGTGGATCGGCCGCTCCCATCCGCTCCCCCGACTTCGCGTCAATCCCGATCGCATTCACTAATCCAATATGTCCCCGCCGCTTCACTGCAAACCCCCTGGCTTCCAGCGCCTTTTGCGTGCTCTCCGGAAAATCCTCTTCCATCAAAATCTGGTCCGGCAGCCACTGATGATGAAACCGCGGTGCGTTGATCGCCGCTTGCGCATCCATTCCCAGCCGCATCCAGTTGATCACGCTCAGCAACGTCGCCGAAATAATCGTCGGCCCGCCTGGCGATCCCGTCACAAAACTCAATTTTCCGTCGCGCAGCAAAATCGTCGGCGTCATCGAGCTGAGCGGCCGGTGCCCCGGCGCAATCGCATTCGCGTCCGATTGAATCAAGCCAAACAGCGCATTCGGCACACCCGGCTGGGTCGTAAAATCATCCATCTCATCGTTCAACAAAAATCCCGCCGTGCTCGTCGCGTGCGACCCATAGCTATCGTTCAGCGTATACGTGCTCGCCACCGCGTTCCCGTCACCGTCCACCACCGAAAAATGTGTTGTATGCGGCCCTTCCCCCAGGCTCACCAGCGTTGAAGGCGCTGGACCCGCCGCGGCGGCTCCGCAAGCATGCGGCTTCCCCGCTCGCACTGCTTTGCTCGAAGACGCCCGCTGCGCATCGATCGTTCCCGCCAGCTCCTTCGCATAACACAAAGCCGTGAGCCCCGCCACCGGCACACTCGAATAATCGGGATCCGCTAGGTACGCCGCGCGATCCGCGAACACCCGCCGCATCGTTTCCGCCACCATGTGAACGCTTTCCACGTCATCCCAATTCTTCAGCGGCACATCCTTCAGCATATTCAGCGCTTCGATAATTGCCACACCGCCCGAGCTAGGCGGCGGCGAAGTCACCACTTCCCATTCGTGCCCGTCGCTCTCATATTTCGCCCGCAAAGCTTCGCGCACCCGCGGCTTATACGCCGCCAAATCCTGCAGCGTAATCAGCCCGCCGGACTTGCCCATATCCGCGACAATCATTCGAGCTGTTTCGCCGGAGTAAAATTCTTCGGCACCGTTTTTCGCGATGCGTTTCAGTGTCGCCGCCAGTTCCGGCTGCTTCAGCGTATCCCCCGCTTTCAGCATCTTCCCGTCATTAAGGAAAATTCGCCGGCTCACCGGAAAACGCCCGAGTTCGGTCTTCTCTCGTCGCAACTCGTCAGCCAGTTTTTCGCTAACCGCAAATCCGTTTTCCGCCAACCGAATCGCCGGCTCCATTACCTCCGCCAGCTTCATTTTCCCGTAGGTTTTCACCGCCAGTTCCAGCCCAGCCACGGTTCCCGGCACCGCCACCGACTTGTACCCAATCACCGAGGCCTCTTCGTCCAGTTTTCCATCCGGCTTGATGTACATGTTGCGCGTCGCCGCACCCGGCGCGACCTCGCGGTAATCCAGAAAGCTTGTCCGCCCATTGGCCAATCGCACTAACATGAACCCGCCGCCACCAATATTCCCCGCAGCCGGTTCCACCACCGCTAATGCAAAAGCTACCGCCACGGCCGCATCCACTGCATTCCCGCCGCGCTTCAAAATTTCCACGCCGGCTCTCGAACCCAGCTCCTCATCGGTAGCAACCATCGCCTTGGCGCCGCGAACCGCCTCTCGCGGCCATGCTTTGGCGTCGGCGGCACGCGCCCGATACTCCGCCGCAGCCTGCCCCAGCGTAACCTCTGCCGTCGCGAAAAATGCCGACGCAGCCAAGCCCAGAGCGCACGCCAGGAATGCAATTTGTCGTTTCATAGCAGCCAAAAGACACTAAGTGATTCACTCTCCATCGTCAAGGCAGGCCGCGCGGCCCTGTGCAGCACGGATATAGGGCCGGCGATGCGGGCTAATTTGACCTGCCGGTTTAGTGCTTATTTTTTTGCACGCCAAGGAGTGAGAACAAAAAGCGCGTGCTCGAGGAGCTCGCAAGTATCGAGCAAGGGGGACTTCCTGGAGAAAATTGCGTTGGCTGAAGCAAATTGCCTTGGTTCGTACCCCTATCCTTTTTTGCCCGCGCCCGCCATCACCCAATTCTGCAGCACGTTCACAAAATGAGGCTTCACGTCATGGAATGCCAGGCCCATCCCAAGGTGCGCATGGCAATACACCACAATGGCTGGAGTCTCGAAAAAATACTCCTCGGTGAAAATTTTCACGAACACACTGGTGCCTTTCGGCAGCGGATTTAGCGTGTCAACGTAGCAGCCGTGCAGGCTTAGCTCGCTTACCTGCGCGTTCATGCGTGTCCCGGTGTCAACTTCCAGCAATTCCGCGGAGGCCACAAACGGCACCCGCGGCATGCGCCTTCGCTCGTGTTCCATTTGTGCCGCTCTCTCCGTAACAATAGACAAGCGCATCACTTCTGCGGCCTTGCCGAATTGCATGACTTTTTACAGTTCCGGGGCAGATCCTGGTGCTTCTAATTTTCGCTCTAGAAAATCCACGGAGCGCGAAATTTGGGCCAGTGCGTGCCCTGCCAGTTACCCGCATTGGGAAGGCCCCCCCTATACCCCCTTTTTGCATACAAGAGGCTGCAAGTTGTTGAAAACAAAGGAATCGGTGCAGGAAAAGAGAACCAAGAGGCTGCAATACTATGAAACGGCGTGAGTTGCGGCTCTTGGCATGCGGTACAAAATGACCGCATGGGCGACGGCGACAGAGGCTGGGACCGAGATTTCATGTGAGATGGTAGTCCCTAGTGTACGGAATAGTAAAGAGATTTGCATCGGATGGTCGAAAATCGAGGTTGAACGGGAATCGGCCGCTTTGAATGGAGACGGAGATCAGCGGTGGGCTGCGACTGGAGCTGCCGAGGCTACGACCGGTTGTACTAGCTCTATGGCGACGGAAACGAATTCCTCCGCAGGGGCACGGTCTGGCGTGTTGACCCACTGTTTCACCGCGCCGTAGATGGCCCAGCTTGCAGTCGCGGCAACTAGCTCTGGAGAGATGCGCCACTCTTGCGGGTGCCTACGAAATCCTTCCAGCAGTACAAGGCGAATCTGATCAATCACTGTAGCTTCGACGAACGGCTCGAACTGCAAGTGGTCGGAAGATTGAGATTTTTGGACTTCCGCCAAGTAGTCGCAGACGGCAAGAACAATAGCCTGGAAGGCCGAAGAACAGGCGCCGTCGAACTGCACATGCCGCTGTGTAAGGAGCGTAAGGAAAGTCACCCGGATTAATTCCCCGAGCAGAGCGAACTTATCGGGGTAATGGGCGTAGAAGGTCGCACGGTTCAGGGTCGCGGCTTCCGTTATGTCCTGGACCGTAATGTCGTCAAAACGCTTTTGATCCAATAACTTGCGAAGAGCGCCTTGCAGCAACTCGCGCGTCCTGCGGACGCGTGGATCCAGGCGATTACATTCCTCGTGTAGCATTTCGACCGTAAGTATAGCAGATTCCGACGCTCGTTGGATAGTCAACGAATACCTGCCACTCGCCAGTAGACAACATGTGTTGACTTAACGGCACATGTTGCGCTATGATTTATACGACATACGATGCTTAAGCGTCGAATGATGAATAGGAGCTGCTACAATGCCTACTTTGTTGAAGATTGATTCAAGCCCGATGGGAGAGAGGTCCGTCTCCAGGAAATTGACGGCCGAATTTGCGAAGACCTGGGCCGAAACCCATTCCGGAGGAGCCGTGATCTCACGGGACCTGACAACGCTGAACATTCCCGTCGTTAACGGCGACTGGGTGGCTGCGGCATATACGCCCGAGGACGCCCGCACCGCAGAGCAGAAGAAAGCGCTGGCCGTCTCCGACTTGCTGATCGCCGAGCTGCAGAAAGCGGACGAGTATGTAATTGGCGTGCCCATGCACAACTTCAGCATTCCCTCCACATTGAAGCTATGGATAGATCAGGTGGTGCGGATCGGCAAGACTACGGCGTATAGTGCAACCGGCTTGGAAGGGCTGCTGAAGGGAAAGAAGGTGACGTTGCTGATAGCAAGCGGTGGGGTCTATGAACAAGGAAGCGGACGGGAGGCGTTCAACTTTGTCACTCCCTATCTACGCACGGTGTTCGGATTCCTGGGGATTACAGACGTACACTTCATCGCTGCCGGGGGGACGAAGGAATTGATGATGGGGAATGTCGATCCGCAAACGTTCCTGGCGCCTTCCCTTGAGAAGGTACACGCGCACGCAAGTCTCTGAGAAACACGAATCCACACTTAGGAGAGTGAGATGAGAATTGCATCGGTAATCGCACGGTACTTACTGGGTCTAATCTTTCTCGTGTTTGGGTTGAATGGCTTCCTACACTTCATACCGATGCCACCGCCTAAGGGGGCGCTGGCGGCTCAGTTTGGTGCCGCGATCTTCGCCTCTCACTACTGGGTAGTTATATTCAGCATTCAGGTCATTGGCGGCATTCTACTTTTGATAAATCGATATGTGGTGCTCGCACTAATGGTGCTTGGACCAGTGGTCGTGAATATCTTTTTCTTCCACGCGCTCATGGCGCCCGAAGGGCTGCCGCTGGCAACTGTCGTAGTCGTGCTCTGGCTGATCCTTGCGGTGCGCTACAAGCAATATCTGGCCGGGATTTTTGTGCAGCGCGCGACGTAAGACGTAAGAGGACGCGCAAAGCACAGGGCGGGTTTTTTCGCGATATCGAGACCTGCATCGGTCATCCTTGACGGGCCGGGGTAGACACAGTAGAAGTAGGGCACCCCGCAATCCCCCAGATTGTCCCAAGGAGGCCATTGTGAAACCTACGTTCAGGATTGTGTTGTTGGGCGTATTTTGTTTGAGCTGCACCTTGCAAGACAGCGCGCAGAACAAGTCGACGCATAACCCGACTTGGTGGGCGAAATATCAGTATCTGTCGAGTAATGGCGCCGGAGCGGCAAAGGGACAGACCAACTCGCTGACGGTAGGCGGTAACGTCGACGTTTCCAATGAGTGTGGACCGCAAAGCGAAACCTATATCACGCTGAACACCGTCCGGCCAAAAGTGTTGGCCGGCGGCTCCAACGAAATCTTTCGAGATCCGATGCGCGGGTATTTTTCATCTGACGGTGGTTTGACATGGGGCGGAGTAGACGCGCCTTTACCGCCGCCGTTGCAGGGGACGAATGACAGCCGATTTGGCTCCGATCCGTCGCTGGTGTTCGATACAAGGGGAAACCTCTTCTACAGCTACATCGTGGTTTTCTTCGGCGGAGGAAACGGCGTCGACGGGTCGGAAATGGCAGTGGCGCGCTCGACGGATGGCGGGCAGAGCTACGGACAGGTGAATTTTTTCGCCTTTCAAAACGGATCGAATCATTTCAACGATAAGCCAATGATCACGGCGGACACCAACGCAACCAGCCCGTTTCGCGACAATATCTATGTGGCGTGGGACGCATCAGCCGGAGGCAATACGACCGCCGGAGGAATGCTGTTGGCGAGGTCGACGGATCACGGCGCGTCGTTTTCGATGACGCGCGTGGATAATCCCTCCGGCCCTGGACAGGGGATCGGCGCTGTGCCTTTTGTGGGACCAAATGGCGAGGTCTATGTCGCTTGGAATGATTACCACAATAATGTAATTGCGTTTAACCGATCGTTCGATGGCGGAGTCAGCTGGGACGCGCAGCGCACAATTGCCGCGAAGACGGCCGTTTTCGATGTGGGAATTCCCGCGGAGTCATTCCGTCGAGCCCTGGTATATCCGGCATGCGACGTTGACCGCTCGACGGGTGCGCATCGCGGGCGCTTATTCTGTTCATGGATGGACCTGACGCCGGCCGGCGCTACGGATATTGTTTTGGCGTTCTCTGATGATCGTGGGACAACCTGGAGCACGCCACGAGCGGTGACCGATCAATTCCCGCAAATTGTCGACCGATTTAATCAGTGGCTTTCGACGGACGCGGTAACCGGGGACGTCAACGTTTCTTTTTACGATACGCGCAACGATACAACGGGCTTGCGGTTCATGACTGACACCTATTTCAGTCAATCGAATGACGGTGGCATAAGCTTTCGGGCACCAAACGTGCGCGCTTCCTCCGCCAGTTCGAACGAGCATGATTGCAGCGGAGTGTTTCCGTGTTCCGCAATTAATTACGGCAATCAGCAGGGGGATTATGAGGGGCTGGTGTCGTACGCAGGCGTCTCGCACCCGATCTGGACGGACAGCCGGCGGCAACTGGAATCCGCGAGTGGATGCCGAACGAACCTGCTCATGGAAGAAGTGTTCACGACAACCGTAAAGTGACTTGTGTTTTCAGGGAGATGGGCGCTGTTGGGTTTCCCGGCAGCGCCTTTTGCTTTACACAGAGGGCACGGAGAGGGCGAGCGGCAAAACTACTTTTCGGATAAGGGTAAGGTAGCTTGGGCGGGGGCTTGGCCTAGCATGCCGCCCAGCGTGTCCTGGGCTTTTTCGAAGCGCTTGTCGGCTTCGGCGTAACTTTGCTGGGCGTTTTTGAGGTGATTGCCGAGTTTTTCGAAAACGTCGGAGAAAGTCTCCATTTGCTTTTTCATGCCGTCTAGGCTACCGAGAATGCGGCGGGCGTTTTCTTCGATTTGCATGCCGCGCATGCCCATGGCGATGACGCAGAGATTGGCGTAGAGCGTGTTGGGGGAGACGGCGACGATTTTTCTGTCGCGGCAGTAGGCGTCGATGGCCTGGCCTTTGTTGTCCAGCGTGTTGAGCATTTCACAATAAACATTTTCGGACGGCACGAACATGAGGGCTACGTCGAGCGTGCCTTCGTTGGGGACGATGTATTTTTTCGCGATGGAATCGGCGTGGCCTTTGACGGCGGTCGCAAAGGCGCGGCGGGCGTCGTCGCCATCGGATTCGATGCGGCGGAAGGCGTCGAGTGGAAACTTGGAATCAATGGCCATTAATTTCTTGTCGCGGAGGAAGATTACTGCGTCAGCGGCTTCTCCGGTGGAGAAGCGGTATTGCAACGAGAATTGCGACGGCGGGAGGGAGTCTTCGAGGAGGCGCTGGAGGGTGACTTCACCAAGCAGGCCGCGCGTCTTGGTACCGCCGAGAATACTTTCGATGGATTGCGTAGCGAGGGAGAGGCCGCGGCTTTGTTCGTGAACCGCGCCGATCTGTTCCTGCAGCTGGAGGATCTGTTCGCGAGTATTCTTCAGCTCGGTGGCGATGGCGGTTTGGCCTTGCGTGGCGATGTGGGCGGAATTGGTGACGCCGTCGGCGAGCGCTTTCGTGACGCTTTCCAGGCGCTGCGAGACGGACTGGCCGATGGACTGGATCTGGCCGGCGCTTTGCGATTGCGTTTGCGCGATAGAAAGGAGGTCGCGGCGGAGTTCGGTGAGCTGAGTTTCCAGGGCGGAGCTTTTCTTTTGGGATTGGGAAATTTGGGTGACGAGCCAGAGGAGTAGTACCGCCAAAATTATGGCGACGATTAGCAGAACAGAATTCATGGAGTACTACTTTACTCGGACAATAAAGAATTGACCACACATGCGGGAAAAAGAAAAACTTAAAAGCCGCAGGGCTCCGCGGACTCCGCCCTGCGCTACAGGTTGGCGGATTACATCTTGCCGAGATGGGGCGCAGCATGCTGCGCCCCTACGGGCTTTGAGATTACCAGGCTAGTTTCAGGGCGAATTGAAATTGGCGGGCGTCGTAGGATGCGCTTGGTTGGCCTGCCGAGCAGGTTGTGCCTGCTGTTGGATCGCAGAGTTGGTTGACGGAGAGGACGTTGAGGCGATTGAAAAGGTTGAAGCCGTCGGCAATCAGGTCGAGGTGCAGACGCTCGGTGATGGGAATCGCCTTGGACACGCGGAGATCGACTTGGAAGAAGCCAGGAGTCGTGAATGCGTTGCGGCCGAGATTGCCGTCGCAACCAGCGGGCGGAGTCACACCGGGAACGGAGAACACGGCGCCGGTGTTGGTGAGGCAGGTGGCGGCAACCCCGAAGGTGACGCCGGGAATGAACGGCGAAGTGGTGGCGCCGCCGACCGATGGGCGCGCTTGCGAAGCGCCAAGATCGAGACGAGTGTCTGTGCCGGTGATTACGTTGTAGGGACGACCGGACGCGAGCTCAATGATAGGCGCTACCGTAAAACCGCCGACGAAGCGCTTGGCGAAACCGTCGCCGCCTTTGCCTTGCGGACTCTGGAAAACGGCGCTGGTGACCCAACGATGGCGCTGGTCGTTGACGGAATTGGAGCGCTCAAGGAACGGGAAGCGAGAATCCTGAGGCTCGAGCGGCGATTGCAGGTCGGTGGAATCGTCAATCGAGTGCGAGTAGGTGTAGCTGGAGAGCATCTCGAAGGAATGAGAGAAGCGCTTGGTGAGATTGAACGTGAGGGCGTTGTACGAGGAGTTGCCGTCCGATAGCTGAGCGTCGACGCTGTTGAACGGAACCGCTACACCGAAGCCGGCCGGATACCCGGCGACTTTGGCGAGAGCTACTTGATTGGCATAGCCGCCAGCCAATCCAGCAAACGAAGGATTGGGGCCAGACGGGCGGAAGAAATTGAAGAAAGCAGGCGTGCCGACAAACTGGCCATTGACTGCGGCGAGCGGGCCGGGGCAGCCGACGAGTACGCCCAGGGCTTGTGGTGCAATTAAGTGAAGACCGCAGTGTGTCGCGGCGGGAGCGATGTCGCTCGACGGAACGGCGACGGTCACAGGATTCGAGACACTGATGCCTGCGGCGCCGGCGTTGAATGCGTTCTGCGCAAGAAGCTGCGGATTTGTGGAGTTGACGTCAACCGGGCGATGCAGGTGCAGTCCGCGGGTGTATTGATAGCCCAGGCTGAATTTCCAGGAGCCGGCGATTTCGCGCTCGACGGTGAGGTTGCCCTGCTCCGCGTAGCCGTACTGGAAATTGCGGCCGATGGGCAGCGTAAACGGGAGGATGGGCAAGGGGAAACCGGCGGTCAAATAGTTTTGGTTGGCGAAGAGCGAGCCGGAAGCGAGGGGATCGAAGCGCTGCTGGCTGGAAAGATAGAACATGTTGGGGAGCGCGTTCAGAACGCCCTGGAAAATCGCGGAGCCATTGAGGTTGGTGGGCGTGTCATTTCCGCCGCCGCACGTGGCGTAGCCCGGAGGCGCCGCTGCTGCGGGAACAAGTCCGCAGGCAGAGGCGACTCCGCCGGCGCTTAGGAGCTGAACGGAGCGGCCGCCGTCCGCCGTGACGGAGTCAAAAGCGGTGGCGAGCAGCGGGTGATCGTAGAAGAGACCAAAGCCGGCGCGGATGACGGTCTTGCCGCTACCCGTCGGATCGAAGGCGAGGCCGAAACGCGGGGCAACGTTGTTGTAATCGCGGGGAATGCCTTCGACGACGCCGAGAGCTTGCTCGGCGGCCGCGTTGACTGCCGTTGCGGGAGTAAAAAGCGGACTAATTTCGACGTCGTAACGCACACCATAGTTGAGAGTGAGCTTGCGGTTGACCTTCCAACTATCCTGCCCGAAAAAGCCGATGGGAATGTTGTCGAAGGGCTGCTTGGAATTGCCGATGCCTTGGATGTACGTCGTGGGGATGCCCAAGCCGTAGGATTGCAGTCCGGTAGTGCCGGGAAGAGAGATGCCCGCGACGGAATTGGGGAAACCGAAGGTGGAAGCGGCGAGGCCGCCGAAGTTTACGTCACCACCGAAATCGAGCTCGAAAATTTGCGCTTTGGAAGAGCGGAGCTGCACGAGATTGAAGTCTCCGCCGAATTTGAAGGTGTGCTTGCCGCGGATGAGCGTGACCTGGTCGGTAAATTCCGTGCGGCGCTCGATGCGATCCACGGTGGAGTACGGCTCGCGGCCGAAGTAAGCGTAGCCGGGGATGTTCACGCCAATGTTGCTGCCGCCGGGAAGCTGCGAAAAGCCGAAGTGCAGACCGCGGCGCGCGAACTGAAAGCGAAATTCATTAAAATCGCGGTCGCTGATCATGGTGTCGTGTTGGAAGGTGGCGTTGAGGTCGCGCGATTGCGTCAACCCAGTGCGCGAGCCGGCATTTTGCCCAAAGACCTGGTTTTGCGAAGTGGAGGGCTGCCCAGTAACGAGCGACGGCGAAACACCGAAGCGAAGGAAGGAAGAGTTGTGATTATTCCAGCGCTGGTCGATGCGGCCGGACCACAAGCTGCTCTTCTCGGAGATTGGATAATTGCCGCGAATCGAATTCAACCCGACGAAGGATGCAGGCAATGGCGCTATCCCCGCGGGAACCACAGAATTTCCAGCTCCGATGCCAGCGAATCCGTTGCAGGCGACGGCGTTCACCGTCTGGCCAAGTGGGCACCCGACCGGGATCGGGAACTGCGCACCGGGGCCCGGATTGAGCGTTCCCCCTGACAACGAGTTCGCAACTGCACCGAAATCCACTTTATTGAGAGCGACGTTGGAGGCCGAGCCCATAAAAACGGCGTATTGACCGGCGAGCTGTTGCAAAGCGGGGCTGCCGGTAGCGAACAAGCTGTTGACGGCCGTTGCTTGCGGGCCAGTCAGCTGAACCGTGAGGGGGCCAGCGGATGTAGGAACAGTGACGGGCACGAGGCCGAAATTGTTGACGCCGATGCTGGAAAAGCCGCTCTCTTCGCGCTGCGTGTATTCATAGGAGAGGAAGTAAAAGGTCTTGTCCTTCTTGAGCGGGCCGCCGATGGTGAAGCCGGACTGCGTGCGCGTGTAAGCCTGCTTCACGGGATTGAGAACACCAGTGTTGGGATCGATCTGGCCGGAGAAAGCGTTGCGGGCCTGAAAGGCTTTATTGCGGAAATAGCCGAAGATATCGCCGTGGATCTCGTTGGCGCCGCTCTTGGTGACGATGTTGACGACGCCGCCGGTGGCGCGGCCGTATTCCGCGTTGTAATTGCTCAGGATGAGCTGAAATTCCTGCACGGCTTCCTGGGAAACCGTGGCGCGGATGCCGTTGACGGAGTTATCGACGGCATCGGCGCCGTCGACACTTACCATGTTGGAGCGGGCGCGGGCGCCATTGATATTGAGGCCGCTATTGGGCGCGGGACCGATGGTGGGGGAGACGTCGCGAGTGGTCTGCGAGTTAGTCAAAGTGAAATTGATGTAGCCGCGGCCATTGATGGGGAGATTTTCGATACGGCGCTGCTCGACGGTTTGCGAGACTTCGGTTTTGGAAGTCTCGATGGGCGCGGTCTCGGTGGTGACCGTGACAGTTTGCGTCATGCCTCTGAGTTCCAGGCGAGGATTGAAGGTGGCGTCTTCGCCGACGGTCACTACGACAGAATCATTCTGGAAGAGGCCGAAGTTGGCGCCGCCATCGACAGACATTTTGTACCGGCCGGGAGGCAGGCCAATCAGGCTGTAGCGGCCCTCGTCATCGACGACGATGGTACGGACAGCACCGGTGGCGGCGTTGGTTACCGTGACCTTGGCGCCGCGAACGGCCAAGCCTTGCGGGTCGGTAACCGTCCCGGACAGCGTGGCGGTATTGACCTGTGCAGCGCCGCCTGCAGCGAAGGTCAGAACCAGCACACAAAAGATAATCGCGCACACACCCAGCCTGCGTCGCATGTTGCCTCCTAAGTGGAACCCGGTGAGTCTTCGAAGCACTTTCCGCTACCCCTAGCGGCGGCGGAGTTCCCCGCCGTACTCCTCGACGGAATAAATTAGATATATGGCTTTTACTGCAATAAACAAATGCTTTCAATCGAAAACTTGGCTGCTGGGACGGTTGAGTTATCTTGCCGCTCTGCTGGCCAAGTGAGCGCAGGATGACGGAGAGAGGAATGTGTGGCAAGCGACAAGGTGCGAAAGGGAGGGGATTGCGGGGCATGTCGCAGATTGTCGTGCGGAAAAGCGGAGCTGCCAAGGGGGACCCTAACTCATGGAGAAGTAGCGGTGAACGGTAGCTGCGCGACGTTAAGTGCGCTGGCAAGATGCCGGCGCTACTGATTACAGGTGAAGATTACGCTGGACTAGTTTGCGGAGCTTTTCGCGGTCTTCGTCTCTCATGTGCACGAACTCGACGCCATTGCCTTCGGCGCCGATGTTGCGGACTACGGCGGTGAAATGGATCGTGCGGAGGCCAGAGCGGACTTCCAACTTAATCGAGTCGCCCACATTCAGCTTCTTGGGAGACTCAAGATACGCGCCGCCGAGGCTGATGGTCTTAACCCGTGACAAGCCAGCCTGCGCTCCATCGATGTGCGCACGGAGAGGCGATTCCAGGGGAACGCGAGCGTAACGCCGCGGGACGACGAAACTGGCATTCGAGCCTGCGGCGGCGCCGAATGCGGCACGAACGCGAGCCGATGTGGGGCGATCCTCAAGCATAGCGAGCGCATCCTCGGCGGCAGCGCGGAGACCCGAGGGCTCGGCATAGGTAAGGCCATCGCGACGGCTGGCGAGATTGCGAAGCAGTTCGGCGGCGTCTTTGGCGCACATTCGGCCGAGGGCTTCGATCGCTTTGATGCGAACGAACTGGTCGCGAAGGACGTCGTGTTCGCCGGCAGCGATTTCCATGAGCTGCGGAACGGCAGCGGTTTCCTGGGCCAAGCCGATGTGGTCGATCATCATGGGCACGACGAGGGGATGCGCGTCCGCGAGCACGGCGGAGAAAACGAAGGCAGAGCTTTTCGCGGATGCAGCGTTGGCTGGCCGGGCCAATTCGCTGACCGCCAGGTCCTGAAGGCTCCATTCCCAACTGGCGAGCGCGCGCGCGAGCCCGCGCAGCAGGCGATCGGCATCGGCGGCGGCAAGAATCTTAATGGCGGCGCTGACCCGCTGGCGGCGCGCTTCGTACAGACGCGTCTCGAGCAAGTTCAAGACCGGCACTCCGATGGTGCGCACAAGGCGCGCCATGGCCGGCAAAAACTCAAAGCCACGCGGCTCCGTAAGCAACAGAGTCAAACGATCGAGAAGGCGGTCTGGATCGCGTTGCAGAAGCCGCGGGAGAACGGGATCGAGAGCGCGATTCGAGAGCGAAGCATCGACGAGGAGCAGCCAGCGGTCCTGTGCGACGAGCCTATGCGCCAAAGCGGAAATATGGTCGTGAGCGACATCGTGCGGTTCTTTTTCCAGAGCGCTGAGAATGGATTCAAAGCCTGCGTAGTCGCCGCGAATAACAGCAACGCGCCCGAGATGTTCCAGGAAAGCGGCAAGCAGAGCGGCTGTTTCCGGTTTGGTTTCCTTCTCGAGAGCCTTGAGTGTGCCGCGGCTGAGGTCGTCGGGAACCTGATTGGGCCAGAGCGATTCGATGATGGCAGAGAGCTCGTTCAGCCCCGCTGAAACAACGCGTCTGACGGAAGGGTCGGGACTATCAATGCGCCGGGCGTAATTCAGCAAGATGTTGCGGGCCTCGCGACGTGGCGCATCGGCCCCAGAAGCTGCGAGCTGGCCGAGATTTTGTTTGATGGCAACAATCGGCACGCACCAAACATCTTGCCCGCGCAACACGGCTGATTTTTCGCGAGGCGGAAGCTCAAGCCAGAATTTCTCAATAAGTTTTTCGCGATGCGTTTCGGTGGCCCAGGTGGAGGCAAAGGACGAAAGGTGCGCAGAGGCATGTGGACCGCTGTAGCCGCCGGATGTGACGAGCACTTCGGCGAGCCGTTGGAACATTGGGCGTACGCCGGGTGCCGTGAGCGTTCCAGCGGAAAACTCCGGGCCGAGAAACTCGAACAGTAGGGCTTCGGACAAGCGGAGAAAATAGGGCTGCGGGCGCTCGCCATCGCGAGGAGGATATTGGGTGACGGAGCTGAGCAATAAGCGAACTGTTTCGCGGCTGGCTTCTTCCATAGCGCCGTGAATAGCGCGGGCGGCTTCTTCTGGGGAGATGTTGCGAGCTGCCTCGAGTGGCGGAGTCAGGCGGGCGAGCAGCCGGAGCGTCGCGATCAGGTCGTCGATTTCGGGGATCTGGATCGGCGCGTCGATTGATTCGCGTGGCGAGTGTCCGCCATAAGCCACCAAGGCAGCAATCAGGCTGGCTAGGACGGTATCGACCTTGCGCTCCGTCTCTGTATTTATGGCGAGCCCTTCCACGCGATGCTCCCGAAACTTTGCCGGCCACCAGGCCAGCGCTTCTTGCTTGGTAGGTTGCCCTGATTTTGACAACGATGCTTTGGCAAGTTGCGCCAGCGTGTCCAGTTCGCCTACATGGAATTTGGGAGCGAAAGTAAGATTGTAGACGCCGATGTGCTGCAAATCCTTGGTGAGGGCGAACAGATCGCCGCGCGCATCGGGGAGTGGCGCTTCGCTGAGCTTCGGAGCGACAAGTCCGCTACGCTCGACGCGAATTTCAAGACCATTCATATTGGCGACGGTGGAGCGAAGAGATTCATAGGCACCATCGAGGCTCTGCAGGAGGCGAGGATGCTGCCGATCGTAGAGGCGAGCGGAACGCAGGAGCAGGTGCAGCCCTCGAAGAGCGCGGATGAGTTCCACAAATGCGGGTTCGGTTTGCGCGACAACGGACGGGAAACCTACTGGTTCCGCAGCAACTTCTTGAATTGGCGGACCGAGCTTGAGGCGTGAATCACGCCTTGGGCGTTGGACCGGAAGTACGACGCGTAAAGCCAAATTTCTCCTCTATTTCTCAGCCGCGCTGGCTGGTCCGTTAAACTTCGCGTCGGCGGACCAAATCAGGCAGGGTAAGTCTAAGGAATACCTGCACGCCTTCTGCCCCGTGGTGGCCCAACTAAGGCATTTGTTTATAGTAGGATAGACGGATAGTACTAGAACCAAAGAACCGGAGCCGTTACAAAATGTAACCAGATTGGTAGTCCGGGAAGCCCCCTATTTAATGGAATTCACTACTTGCTTAGAGATTCGTTGACCGGGACAGTGCCGCCTTCGCTGGCGGAAACCGTGCGCTTGATCGGCCGATAACCAGCTAGCTTCAGCGTAATTGTATGCGTTCCGGCAGAGACCTCGATGCGGGCGGGGGTGAAACGGCCGGTAGAGGTTCCGTCAACGAAAATTTCGGCGTTCCCGGGGTTACTAGTCACCTGGGCCCACGCGATGTGAGTTAGGGAGCGCTCGTTGAGCTTGGTGCGGATTTGGGTTTGGACGTTTTCTTTGACTTGCACGCTACCGACGTACGGATCGTAACCCTGCAAACGCAAAACGAGATTGTATTGTCCGGCGGCCAGAGGGAGGGTCACAGGAGTTTGGCCTGACTGCTTGGCGCCATTGATGAATACGTCGGCACCCGGCGGATCGCTAACCACGTACAAACCCTTGGCTAACGATTCGAGCGAAAGTTTCTCGTCGGAGACACTGCCTTGCTTTACCTGCAGGGCGGTCTGGATGGGCTGATAGCCATCCTTCTTTACTTCCAGGCTGTACCGGTCTGGAGTGAGATTGTTGAAGCTGCAGGGCGTCAGGCATTGACTGACCACGCGACCCGAAGGACCGTGGAGCATTGCTGCAGCGCCGATGACATCGGTTACGACGTGAATGGCGCCGTAACCTGGCACGGGAACCGGGTGGCCACCGGTGCTTGCGTTTGCGGCTGCTGTGCTTGGCGGCGAAGGTTCAGGCGCGTCGTCGTACTCGATGTGGTCGATCAGGTGGATGGCTGGTGGCGCGTCGCGCAGGAACTTGAGCAACGCACCATGTTCCGCGGGACGCAGTTTGCCGGAGAGCGTGAGCGTATTGCCAATGCCCTGCACTTTGGCGCGAGAGTCCAGCCCGCGCTCGGACATGGCTTCTTCGATGCGTCCCTTGTACTCGGCGGCTTTGGCGCTCAGGACGGGCTCGGGCTTCTTAATCGGTGCTCTTTCCAGGTGGGCGGATTTCACGTCTACAACGGGAGCCGTGACGGGGGGTACTGCATCGTTCGGCTCCGGATTCCCGGACGCAGGATCGGAGTTTTCAGTGGAGGGGTCGTTCGTTGGGCTCACGGCGCCATTTGACGCCGACGCTGGATCTGTCGGAGTCGGCGCAACAACCGTACTTGGGGATTTGGCGGCCCTCCGCTGCTGGAGCACGTCCTCATAGATTGGACGCAGCTTGTTGGCGCAATAACCGATAACGCCGAGCAGAAGAAGCGCGACAAACACAGTGCCAAAGATACTTTTCTTTGGCTTAGGCTCCGGAACAGGCGGCAAGAATCCGGTGCGGCGAAGAGCAGGCGTCTGGCCCGGATGCGTAGCGCGAGCAGATAATGAGCGTCCGACCGCGGCGGTGTCGTCGTAATGCACTCCGCGAAGCTCCTGGGTGGGGCTCAGGGCCACGGTGGAATTGACCGCGTCGGAGTTCATGGCCATTGTCGACTGGGGGTTGCCAAGGGTCGGGCTGAGCGAGCGATAGTTGCGCAGATCTTCGAGCATTTCGCGGCAGCTCTGATAGCGCGTATCGGGATCCTTTGCCAGCGCTCGCATCACCACGGCGCTGATTCCGGGGTGAACGGTAGGGTTCACTTGCTTTGGCGGGAGGGGCTCTTCATTCACGATTTTGTAAATAACGGTCGTGATATTTTGTCCCGGAAAAGGCTTTTCGCCCGCGACCATTTCATAGAGCAGGACGCCGAGCGAGAAGATGTCGCTGCGTCCGTCTACGGCTCGACCCTTGACTTGCTCCGGCGACATGTAACTTGGCGTGCCCATCACGTGCGCGGTTTGCTGCACGGTGCCGAATTGCAGGATTTTCGCGGTGCCGAAATCGGTGACCTTGACAGTGTCGTCACCAGTCAGCATCAGATTGGCAGGCTTGATGTCGCGATGCACGACGTTGCGCTCGTGGGCAAACTGCAGGGCGCTGCACGCCTGCTCCATAATGCGCAGGACGCGCGGCAACGGGAAGGAATGGCCATCATCGAGTAGCGCCTGCAGGCTACGGCCCTCGACGAGCTCCATAATGATGTAGTACAGGCCATCTTCTTCGCCAGCATCAAAGACAACGACAATGTTGGGATGGGTCAGGAGACCCGCAGCGCGGGCTTCGGTTTGAAATCGAGCGAGAAGCTCCGGGCGAGTGAGGCCGGTGCCCTCGGCGCTGAGTTTGATGGTTTTAACGGCCACGGTGCGGCCGATAACCGGGTCCGTCGCCTTGTAGACGACACCCATAGCGCCGCGGCCAAGTTCGCCGACAATTTCGTAACGTCCGGCCTTCGCAAGCGTGGTCATCGGTACGTCAGGCATGGAAGGGAAACGCCTTTTCCTTTTCAGGGTGGCCACACGTAGCGCGGAGACGGCTCCCCACAGGTGCAGCCGCGCACACGGATACGCCCTACTTTGACAGTACCGGGCAAATTTTCCGTAGGTCAACGTGACCGGGGTACTAGTGTTTCGCACTCGCCACCCATACCGGCGGTGCTGCGGAGCCGCGCGCTCACCTTATGGGGAGGGTTGCGCTTACTGTGGGCTCGCGCTCATCGGGAGCGGGATGTTGACCTCGCGCACTGGCTTGTCGATGCCACCTGGCTGCGCGGGAGATTCGAGCCCATCGGTGAGCAAGTAGGACTGCAGGGAGAGCGAGCTGGTGGCGAAACTCTCCAACGCAGTGAGGTAGGAGACTTCCAACTGCATCAGGGTCCTCTGGGCGATGAGGACCTGCGGATAGGCCGCGGCCATCGCTTGGTATTTCTTGCTGTACATCTCGTACGCCTTCCGCGCCCTCGGCAGCATCTGGTTTTTGTAGCGGTCGACCGCGGTCTGCGAGTAGGTATAGTTCTGGACGACGCTTGCCGCACGTTCGCGCAGAAGAAGCTTTACGCGCTCCACTTCGCGCCTCGCCCTCTCGGCATCCGCCTTAGCGGTGGCAATGTTTCCCTGATTACGATTGAAGAGTGGAATTCGCACTCCAACGTCGGCAAAGCCCTGCAGCCCGACGGCTCTGCCGCCAGGCCCGGACAACAACTCGCCATTCTGCTCCATGCCGCCGCGGAGTTGCAGGTCGGGAATGGGTTCCCGTTTTTCCCGCGCCAACGCAGCTTCGGCTCGTTTGACGCCAAATTCGGCGATTCTGACGGCCGGACTTTCGTTGACGATTTTCTCCACCAGTTCTTCCGCGTTGATAGGCGGAGTGTCCTCGAGTTTTCCTTCGAGCTTCATCAAGGGAAGCCGCGGATTTCCCACGACGGCAGCCAGTGCTTTCCAAACACGCTGCCGGTTCTGTTCGGCCAAAGTGACCGCGAGTTGTGCCTGCTGCGCTTCCACTTCCGATTCGAGCACGTCGGGAGCGTCTGCCTGGCCGACGTTCGCAAGCTGATGGGAGGTCTCGACGGCGTCGTCAGCAAGCTTGCTGAGATTTTGCCGCAGCTCCAGCGTCTGTTGCGCGGCCAGCGCCTGGATGTAGGAGATCCGGACGTTTGTGACTACGCGCAGCTTCTGCTCCTCGGCCTCTGTTTCCGCCTGTTTCAATTCCTGGTCAAAAATCTTTCGATTGAGGTCGAGCTTCCCACCAAGCACGATATCCTGTTGAACAAAAAACCCTTCCTCGCCTCCGTGAAATGACCCGCCTCGGATCTGTTCGCCCTGGTACCCGACAGTCGGGTTTGGGTAGAGTCCCGACTGCTTCTTCCTGCCTTCCGCCGCTTGGACGTTGGCGGCCGCTTGCGCGAACGTCGGGTTGCTCTGTAAGGCCATCTGTTGCAGCTCTTCGAGCGTGATCGTCTTCTGCTCGGAAGGTGAAGTTTGCGCTCGGACCGGCAAGGCGACCAAAGACAACGCCCAGGAAAAGCAGAGCAAGAATCGCGTGACACAACGGCGTCGTGAGACGGTTTCGATCCAAACTTCCATGAACTTCAGCGGGGTACTCAGCTTATTCATGTTCGTGCTCCATCGCGGGCGTATCCATTTTGGTTGGCTTATCGCCTTTCTTTTTCTCTCGCAGCTCCATGATTTGGTCGTACTTGTCGGGAGGTAGCACGCGTACGAACGTCATCATTCCCGCCATGAAGCCGCTCCAGCCACGACGCAGGCCAAAGTTTTCCGGCTTGTCGACCATTTGATCCATCGCCATCATGGGACCTTCCATGAAGGCATCCTGGGGAAAGCCCGGCACGGAATTCGCATCCTTGCTCACATCTGGTTTACCCATCTGCATTCCTTGTCGCTGCATGCCGGTCATGTCTGGCTCCTGCATCGGGCCTTCCACTTTGAGTGGCGAGTTCGACACGCGTTGTTCGGACGTTGAACCGACACCTAATCCGCGACCGAGGGTTGGGCCGTTTTCCGCAGACGTGGCGCTTCCCTGCCGCAGCATTCCCATGCCCCGCTCCATGTCGAGACCCGCGGGCATTCCCGTTCGGCGCGACATCGGGCCGACCATCGACGCCATCTGGTTCATCATGTGGTGAGGAAGATGGCAGTGCAGCATCCAGTCGCCGAGATTGTTGGCAACAAACTCGACGTCGCGGGCTTGCGCCACACCGACAAGAACGGTGTTTCCCGGGCCCCAGGTTGACTCCGGCTGCCGGCCTCCTTCGCTTCCCGTGACGACAAATTGATGCCCGTGGAGGTGGATCGGATGATGGTCCATGCCGAGATTGATCAGGCGAATCCGCACGCGTTCCCCTTGCCGCACGATCAAGGGAGTCGTCGCCGGTCCCGCTTTGCCGTTGAAGGTGAGCCAGTTGAACTCCATGTTCATGGAGTTGGGAACGGTGATGTTGGGCAAAATGGCGTACTCCTGAAGAATGATTGCGAAGTCCTTGTCGACGCGCGGCTTGTAGGCATTCTTCGGGTGCATCACGAATGCACCGATCATTCCCATCATTTCCTGCATGGCCATGTGGGAGTGATAGAAGTACGTTCCGTCCTGATGGAGAGTGAACTCGTAGACGAATCGACCGCCGGGCGCAATCGGGTCCTGGCTTGCTCCCGGCGCGCCATCCATTTCGACAGGAACCTCGAAGCCGTGCCAGTGCATCGAGGTCGCTTCGGGAAGATGGTTGTCCACGATGATGCGGACACGATCGCCTTGCGTCACTTGAATCGTCGGACCTGGTGCGCTGCCGTTGTAACCCCAGAGATCAACGACTCGGCCGGGAACAATTTCCTGCTTTACCGGCTCGGCGACGAGATGGAATTCCTTGACGTCACCATCCATGCGGAACGGAAGGTTGGGTATATCTGGCGTCACCGTCGGGGGCGATGCAGCGGCGGGCGTCTGCGGTGAGGTTACGCCGCGGGAGTGACCACGCGCCGCGTGGGCTCCGGTTGCTTGCTCTGCTCGAAGCTGCGAACTGAATCCGAATAGACCGGCCCCAAGAATCGCAGCGTCTTGAAAAAATCTCCTTCGTGTTCCACTCATTTCGTTCTCCTGTGTTCGGCGTAAGGGTTACGTGGACGCAGACGCGCCCAGCACGTGTTGTTCGTTTAGCTGCGCTTCCGCGGGGGAGAAACTGCGGAAGAGATCAGATTCGGAGAACGGCTGCGTCGAGAGAGATATTTTTATGAGGTTCGCTATCGGGTCGCGGAATTGCGGTGTTTGCGGCAATCAGCGCAGCGTTCTCCGCGAGTAGAGACTGCGGTGCTGGTAGCACCAAAAACTGCCTTGTCTGCTCAGGCGAGTTTGTTGTTTCGTTCAGCACCGCCGTCGGCAATTCGCCCAAGGCGCAGGCGCCGACGGATCCCAAGCCTGTCTCTTGCGTCTCGGCATTTGCTGCAACAGAGCTGTGGCAGTCTTCCTTCTGCGTCGACGAATTGGCGCACGCGCGGGAGCCGCAAAGGGGCGCGCAAAACGGTGCAATCAGCATTGCAAGTACGACGACCGTCGCAACGGCCTGACGCTGCAAATTACCGATTCGTCGCATGATCATGACAATCTTAAACGCTACGCCGTGGCATTCTCGGAGTCAACTCTACCTTCCTAAGCGATTTCGGGTGAGGAGTGAGCTTTATGCTCGGCGACCGCGACCTTGCCGGCGAGGGAGCGGTATGTATGGGTGAAATAACCAATAACCAAGAGGATACCGAACGTCCACCACACCAGGCCGACCTTAAGTCCGTAGTCTGCGGCTTTGGCGCTCGAAATCGTCAGCGAGTAAACGGGATTGCGCGCGGGAAGCACGAGCGGATACAGGCCAAAGACCACGCTGGTCAGCATGCCCATTAGGTACGCGCAGGAGGCGAAGAACGCTTTCCGCTCGTCGCGCTTCACCAACTCGAAGCGCACGCCGACGATTCCGGCGATGGCCAGGAACGGAAAAATCAGTCCCCACGGCCATGTGACAAAATTTTCTTTGACTTGCGACTGAATCTTGAAAGTAATCGTGGTCACCATCGCAGTGAGGATGAGGACGCCCCACCATGCGTTCGCCGCGAACATTGCAGATCGTTGGTTCACGGCACCAGTCGTTTTCATTTGCACCCAGAGCGCGCCATGCATCACCAACGCGAGCAACGCCAGCACTCCAACCAGAATCGTGTACCAATCCAGAATTCCCGTTTGTTCGCCGAGGCGCAGGTCCGTCCAAAGCGGCTCGAAGAAATAGCCGGTGGAATCGAGTGGTACTCCGCGCACAACATTAGCGAGAGCAGCGCCAAAGAAAACGGCTAGCAGCAGGCTCGAGGCGGAAAACAGAAAATCCCAGAGAGGGTCCCACACCCGGCTGATGATGTGATTACGAAATTCAATCGAAATTCCTCGGAGAATCAGCAGCCATAAGACAATCATGAGCGGCAGATAGAATCCGCTGAAACCGCTGGCGTAGAGGGCAGGAAAAGCAAAATAGAGAGTGCCGCCGGCGGCGATCAGCCAGACTTCATTGCCGTCCCAAACGGGTCCGATACTCGCCAAGACCTGGCGACGCTCTTCGTCCGTCTTCGCGACCAGCAAGTGAATTGCGCCTGCGCCCAGGTCGAAACCATCGAGCACGACGTACACGGTGATCATCATAGCGACGAGGCAAAACCAGAGAGTCCCCATGTTGCGCTCCTCAGCCCGCGGCCTCGGTCACCGCAGGCTGCCTTTGCAAAACTTCATCGGGCTCGGGCCCGTCCTCGATTTCGCGATACACCAAGAACAACCACAGAATCCCCAGCACGGTATACAAGCCCATAAAACCAATCAGCGTGAACCAAGCATTTCCCGCGCCGACTTGCGGCGAGACGCCGTGCGCTGTGCGCATAAGCCCGTAGATGAGCCAGGGTTGCCGGCCGAGTTCCGCGGTCATCCATCCTGCGGTATTCGCAATGTACGGCAGCGGCACGCAAACCATGAGCGCCCAAAGCATCGCGCCCGAAGCGTAGAGTTTTCCGCGCCACAGCATTAACGCCGCCAATACCATCACGGCAATGAAAATCGTGCCCAGCCCAACCATCACGTGATAGGCGAAGTACAACAGCGGGACCATATCGGGCCATTGGTCCTGCGGAAACGCATCGAGTCCGCGAACATTGGCTTTCCATTCCCGATAGGTCAGAAAGCTCAGCATATTCGGAATTTCAATGGGATTATCAAGCCGCCGTTTTTGAAGATCGGGCTGTCCGATAAGGGCCACAGGTGCGCCTTTTTGAGATTCAAACAGGCCTTCCATGGCCGCCAGCGTGACCGGCTGGTGATCGGCGATCAATTTTCCTTGCTCATCGCCGGTTGGGAAAAGCTGCAGGATTGCCGCCACTACGCCAACCAGTACACCGCTCTTCACAAAGGTCCGTCCGTAAGACTCGTGGCGCTTGGTCAGCAAATAGAATGCGCCGACCGCGGCCATGACGAAGCAGCCAGTTTGCACGGCGCCGAGCATGGTGTGCGCGTACTCCCACAAGACCCATCTGTTCACAACGAGTTGCCAAAAGTTGGCGAGTTCTATTTGGCCGTGAGAATCAACTCGATGGCCGGTCGGATATTGCATCCAGGCGTTGGTGGCCACAATGAAATACCCGGAGAGCCATGAGCCCAGCCAAACGAGAAAGGCAGCCCACCAATGGCCAATGCGTCCGAGCTTTTTTTCGCCAAACAAGAGTAAGCCAAGGAAAGTGGACTCCAGAAAAAAGGAAAACACGCCCTCCATCGCCAGCGTCTGTCCGATAACGCCGCCTGCAGCCCTGGAAAAGGCCGCCCAATTCGTTCCGAACTGAAATTCCATGGGAATTCCTGTGACCACACCGACGGCAAAATTGATGCCGAAGATGCGCGCCCAAAAGCGCGCAGCGCGGTTGTAGTGTTCATCGTTGGTGCGCAGCGCTTTCGTTTTCAAATAAACGATGAGTAGGGCCAGGCCCATCGTCAACTGGGGGAAAATGTAGTGAAAGGTGATTGTAAAAGCGAAGTGCAGCCGATGCACTCCGAGCGCGTGTTCCATAAGACTACCTCGTAACCGCTAAGCGCGAGACCGCACCGAAGAAAAGAGCGGCTAAGCTGGCGACAAACAGTTACATCTCATTTTGCCATCCGCAAACCAGAGGGCATAACTAATCTTTCGCCCGAGATCTTGTCCGCGCGAGGATACAGCATTCGCCGGGAGCGCAAGTGCCTTCAGCCTTTAATGGCGGCACGAATTTTAGGCGTACCCACAATGGCGTTCTTCAACTCCGAGTCGCTGTTCACCAGCTCCACAACCGCTCGTGTGATCTGGTCATCGGTTTCGGATGCCGTGCGGATATCCACGGGATAACGGACGATGAATTCCACGCCGGTGTCAGAAAGCTGGAGCTTGGCGTCCGGTCTAGGTGATTTCAACTGTATTTCGGTCTGGCGTTCGATGCCGCCCAACTGCCGCTCAATTCCCTCGCGATATTGTTCGTAAACGGAATTCACCGCGCTGGAGAGCTTGTCTTGCACCAGTTTGTAGTTGCCGCTCGGAGCCAGAGTCACAGCGAGTTCATGCCACGTGTATTCCGTGCCTGGAATCTGCTTGAACAGCGGCGTACCAGCCTGAAACAAGACGGAGTTTGAGAACACGACGATGCGGCCAGTGGGATCGAGATCTATACCGACTCCCGCGAGTTCCATGATGTACAAACGCACCAAACCTATGTCCACGACATCGCCGGTCACCCCCGCGATGCTGATGCGATCGCCCACACGGATTCCATATCGCCCCACCACAAAAAAGTACGCCGCCACGGATAGAAGCACCGCTTGCAAGCCCACGGCGATACCCGCAGTCACAAAGCCGGCGAAGGTGGCCAGCGAACTGAACTCGCTCACGAAGCCCATGATCAGTACGACGCCAACCAGAAAGCCCATTACGAAGCGGCGCAGTAGAAGAAATTGACGCCTTCGCCGGGGCTCACGGATGTAGCGGAATGTCAGTTTGCGCCACACCTCGGAAAGAATTGCGACGAATCCAAGCGCGAGAGCGATCCCGATCACACGTACCAGCAGCGAGCTCAACGTGTCCATGGATTCCCGTACGATCGATCTCCGCCACTCTATGTGTGTGGCGCGCGCCTGCTCGAGCAGCATGATTTCCTGGCTGAGCGGCATGGAAGCACTGGATAGCTGTTTGAACCTGGTGATGAGATCCTGGTATTGCGAGCGCGCCCCTGTTTCTCCCGTGTTTTCGGGGCTGCCCTGCTGGTTGGCGAGATCCCGGCCGCGTTGAATGATCGCGATTAAACTTTCGCGAAGCGGCTTTCGCAGGTTTTCCGCGTCTTGTCGCAGGCGCTCGGTTTCCTTCATCATTTGATCGATGTCGTGCACGCTGCGCATGCGCCCCATCAAGATGAGCGCCTGGCCGATCAGACCGGACGAACTAGCCAGTGGCGATGGATTCGCTTTCGGAGTCGATTTCGGCATGCCTTTATCCGCGAAAACTTCCGGCACAGAGCGAGCTAGTTGGTTGATGCTGCCTTCCAGGCCCTCGCCTGCCGTGTCTGTGCTGTCTTCCTCGAACGCCGTCATTTTCTGAACGGCGTCTTGCACAGTTTTTTCGAGGGACAATTCTCCTTGGAGGTTGTCGCGTTGCGCGAGCAACGCTTTTTTCTTGGCTGGCGAGGCAGAGACTATCTGTTTGTTCACTTCGCCCAGCCTGGTTTGTATGGCATCAATTTCCGCAGCGATCTGTGCCGCAACCTGCGAAAGACTTTGCTTCTGCGCGGGCGGCTTTGTCGCTTGGTTCGCGTTCGGTGCTTTTTCGTTCGCTCGAAGCAATGCTGCTTCCGCACGCGCGGACTGAAATGCCAGGCGCACCACTTCGGCCGCCAGATTTCGCGTAGTGTCCTCATAAATGGCGTCGCTTGGCAGACCCGTCGCCTCCACCTTGGTTGTGGCATCGCGGTACCATGTGATGACGCCATTTAGATGGCCGAGAATGGCGTCGCGATTTAACGCCGGCATTTCTTGGGCGAGCGACGTCGAAAGCGCGGCGACTAGAGTCAAAAGCAAAGCAATCCACGAATATCTGCACCACCAATTAGCAAAGTTTTTCATGCGTGTTCTGTCGCCCTCGGGAATTCCTAGATATGACGCTTGAACAGCGGAGAAAGGTGTAAGCCAGACGTTGGACGGAAAAACGCCGTACAATATCGCCTTGACAGATAGCGTGCAATTGCCCGTGCTACAGAAGCCCAGCGCCGTCGCAGGGCTTTTCAATCGTGTCTTCGGTTTTTTGGTTGGCCTGGGGATCGGGCCAGGATACATGCAGCTCCTGCAGGTACGCGGGCGCAAAACAGGACGCGTTTATTCGTCGCCGGTGAATCTGCTTCGGTTCCGGGGAAAATCCTATCTGGTTGCGCCGCGCGGCAGAACGCAATGGGTGCGCAACGCCGAAGTGACTGGCGAAATTCTGCTCAAGCGCGGAAGCGCCGAGCGCAAGTACCGGCTGCAGCCCGTCCCCAACGCAGACAAGCCGGAGATACTGAAACTGTACCTGGACAGCTACAAATCCGCCGTGCAGCGCTTTTTTCCAGTGCGCGCTGGTTCGCCTGCCGAAAGCTTTCGTCCGATCGCATCGAGCTATCCCGTATTTGAACTGCTCCCCGCATAAATTCGCTCGCGTTTGCTGCGTATCCCATTCCATACAGCACATCTACAGCAAACCTCGTACAACAGGAATTGGTGAATTTCCCGGCAGTGAATTCGAGGATTCACCTGCTTGAGATTCCTGCGTGCGCCCGTAAGCTGCAAATCAGAAGCACTGGCAGCCCCACCTTGGCCGGGAATCAGAATTTCGATTGCGGTCACTGCCGCGCCAAATGGGTTCCGCAGATTCTTATGGAGAATCAAGAGAGAATGCTATCTGCCGCGTACGACATCCTGAAAAAAGATTCCGCCGAATTGGTATGGCTCGAAGCCGCTCATGATCTGGAGACCGCGAAGTCCCGCGTGAAGGAAATAGCCGCCAGATCTGATGGAGAGTACGTAATTTTCGATCAGCGTACTCGACGAATCGTGGCGAGTTTCAACGCTTCCAAGGCTCAGCTTTAGCCTCGAATAACCTCAATCTTCCCTGAGAGTGTGAGATGACCTAGGTAGGCAGAAGTGCAGCGCGAGCCTGCCAGATCAAGTTCTGCATGCCGTCCGGCTTCGAGAAGACCGCCGTCACGCCAGAAGCCAGCGCCTGCTTCTCCGCCGCGCTGCTGTGATAACACGTCAGCATCATCAAAGGAACTCGCGGGAACAGCCGCTTGAGTTCGCGCGCGGCCTCCAAGCCGTCCATCACCGGCATGCGCAAATCTAGAACAATCAGATCGGGCGAGAGTTTCTTGGCCTTGGTGATTGCGTCAAAACCGTCCTCCGCTTCACCACACACGGTGAACCCGGGCTGGCGCTCAAATGCCACGCGAAGGGCCCTTCGAATCGCTGGATGATCGTCAACAATGAGTACTGATGCCAAAAAACCCCTGTTGCACTACGCTGCCGTATTTTCCGGGCTGGAATCGCTACGATGACATTTAGTCACGAGGCATGCCGCTCCGCAAGCAGGGATTCACCTTAGTACTCTTTCTTTGCGCGCTTACGGCCACTTGACGCTCTACCGTAAATGTTAAATCTGTTGGCGCTTCCACCGTCCTCTCTTGAACAGAACAACTCCGGCGGCGGCAATCGCTGCTTCCGCAATCACGATCGAGAGGAAGACTCCCTTTGAGCGCATGTGTAGCGGAATCGCCAACGCATATGCCAGAGGAATTTCCAGAAGCCAGAAGCCAAAAAAGTTCACGATCGTCGGAGTCACTGTATCGCCCGCGCCGTTGAAGGCTTGCAGCATCACCATGCCATACGCGTAGCCAATATTCCCGTAGCTCAGAATGCGCAAACAGGACGCTGCCAGCGGTACCACTTCGGGATCGTGCGTGAATAATCGCACAGCCGGCTCCGCGAAAAAGATGAAGAACACGCCGATAACGCCGAGGAACAGCATGTTGTAGAAACCGGTGCGCCATACGGACGTCGCCGCCCGCTCCGGCTGCTTTGCGCCCAGATTCTGGCCAACCAGAGTCGCGGCGGCATTGCTGAGCCCCCAACTGGGCAGAATGATGAAAATCAGGATGCGGATCGCGATCGTGTAGCCAGCAAGTGCCGCGGACCCGAACAGGCTGACGATGCGCACAAGCCCAATCCAACTTGTATGCGCGATCGCGAATTGCAAAATGCCGGTCAGCGACACGCGCACTAGTTTCCACAACACCCCAAGTTCCAGGCGAAGTTGTTGGCGCAAGATGCGGATGCGTTCCGTGCCGCGCAGCAGCCGGTAAAATTGATACAGCACGCCGATGCTGCGCCCCGTGAACGTCGCCATAGCTGCGCCGGTCACGCCGAGCTTCGGGAAAGGTCCCCAGCCGAAAATCAGGCATGGATCGAGAACCAGATTGATGATGTTCGACACCCACAGCAGACGCATGGCGATTGCAGCGTCGCCCGCGCCTCGAAATATCGCGTTATTGAGAAACAGCAGCATGATCGCGCCGCTGCCGCCCAGCGCGATGCGTGCGTACCCGCCACCGACCGCAACAATCTGCGGCGACGCGCCCATCAAGCTGAGCAACCGCGGACCGAGGAACATGCACGGAACGCCGATCAGCAACGAGATCGCGATACCAATGATGATGGCTTGTACGCCGGCAACTGCCGCGCCCTCTGGATCTTTCTCGCCGATGCGCCGCGCGACCATCGCCGTCGTCGAGAGGCTCAACCCAAGCCCTACCGCGAAAACCAGACTCAGCAGCGACTCCGTGAGACCGACCGTGGCCACGGCATCCGCACCGAGCCGCCCGACCCAGAAAACGTCGACCACTGCGAATAGCGACTCCAGCACCATCTCCAGGACCATCGGGATCGCGAGCAGGAGAATGGCTCTATTGAGACTTCCTGTCGTGAAATCCTGATGCGAACCGCGCAGCGCTTCGCCAATGGACTTCCAAATAGAAACTGGCGGCGGTGCGGCCGTGAGTTCTTGCGTTTCCATATACGCCTATACATTTCTGCGAAAGCGCGGCTTGCACCGGCTTGCGCGGCTGCTGCAATTAAATGTGTAGAAACGGGAGGGCGAACGATCCGCCTAAGCGGCGGTTACGCGACAGCGACGAACGAGATGTAACGAGGGATGAACATCTTCATTTCCTGGAAAGCTCCGATGCCAGGATTGTAGCTTGCGCGGCGCCGGTTTGCCTAGCGAAAATTGCGGCACCTGGCGGCGTCGAGCAGGCAGTCGGCGACGCGCGCTACTTGAGCCATCTCTGCCACATCGTGGACGCGTACGATGTGCGCCCCTCCAAGAATGCTGGCCGTCACCGTCGCAGCCGTCGCCCACAAACGCTCCTCGGCGGACGGTGATTTGCCATCGCGAGCAAGCGTGGCACCCAGAAATCCCTTGCGCGACGTTCCCACCAGCAGGGGATAGCCGAGCTTCGCAAGTTCGGCCAGCTTCCGCAGCAGCTCATAGTTTTGCTCGAAGCTCTTACCGAATCCGATGCCCGGATCGATGATGATTTGCGATTTGGCCACGCCCGCCTTTCGAGCTAGGGAGATTGACGCCCGCAAACCCTTGGTAACGTCCTTCATCACATCGCGCGCAAAGGGTTTCTTCTGCATCGTCTCCGGCTCGCCGCGCATGTGCATAAGGATCAACGGAACGCCCCGGCGATGCGCCACTTCCGCAATGCGCGGGTCATTTCGCAGGCCAGAGACATCGTTGATGATTTGCGCGCCCGCGCTGACGGCGGCTTCCGCCACTTCCGATTTTCGCGTGTCGATGGAAATAGGAATCTGTAGCGCCCCGCGCAGCCCTTCCAACACTGGCAGGATGCGCGCCAGTTCCGTCTCCGCCGGTGTGCCCGTTGAGCCTGGTCGCGTCGATTCCGCTCCGATGTCGAGCAAGTCGGCCCCCGCGCGTTCCATTTCCAAAGCATGCGTGATCGCGCGCTGCGGGTCTAAAAATTCGCCGCCATCAGAAAAACTGTCTGGCGTAACGTTGAGGACGCCCATTATCAGCGTGCGCTCGCCCAGTGCGAGTGCACCCGAAGGAAGGCGCAGGCGGAATTTGCGTCGCTTGAGCATGGGCCGAGGTAAGCAGTTTATCTTGGGAGGCAAAGAAAACGTAACGCAGAGGTGCAGGGATTGGGGAACTAAGCGCTAAGACCTGCGCAAATCAGCAGCGCCGGACTGAAGTTAGTCCAAGTCGAAATCGCGGATGGGCTTCCCTGCCGGTGCATCCTTCGCCTTCTTCATCGCTTCTTCAAATTTCTTCGCCAGGATGTCTTCCTTGTTCGTCTCCTGAAACCAGGAGTCCGCGAATTTATCTTCGCGCCGGCGCTGCTGCTCGCTCAATATTCCCGCCGCATTGGTCAGGTCCACATCCGGCCCCTTGCGCGGCGGTTCTTCGTGCGAGAGCACCACGCCCAGCGCCGCATCCACCGACAATTTCGCCTGGCAGCACGGGCATGTCACCTTCAGCGGCTCTTGTGTCTTCCCCATGACGCTATTCTATTCCTTCCCCCCGCAAAAGAATCGCTGGCTTTCAAAAAAGTTAAAGGCGCGGATCTCTCCGCGCCTTCGTTTTTAAAATACCGTACAGGTCAGGCTTTTGCCGGGTTCTCCCCGCGCGTAAATCCGGGTGCTGGCCGCAATTCCGGCCGTACCACCTTCGGATCCGTGCTCGGCGCCGCCTGCGGGGTTGTGGGAGGCGTCCGCGGCTTTTCCGGTAGCGGCTTGCCCTCCATCAGCAGCTTCACTTCGTTGGCGTCGATCACCTCGCGCTCCAGCAAGGCTTGCGCGATGCGTTCCAGCGTCTCTTTATTGCTCGACAAGAGGTTCTTCGCCTTTTCGTAGCCGCCATTAACGATTCGCTTCACTTCCTTGTCGATTTGGATCGCCGTGTCTTCCGAGTAGTCCCGATGCTGCGCAATCTCGCGGCCCAGGAAGATGGCTTCGTCTTTCTTGCCATACGCCAGCGGACCCAGTTCGCTCATGCCCCATTCGCAGACCATGTTGCGAGCAATGTCCGTGGCGCGTTCGATGTCGTTGCCGGCACCCGTGGTGATATGCCCGAGGAAGATTTCTTCCGCCGAGCGTCCACCCATCAGCACTGCCAGCATCGTCTCGAGATACCCGCGCGTGTACGTATGCTTGTCATCCTCCGGCAACTGCATGGTCAAGCCCAGCGCCATGCCGCGCGGAATAATCGTCACTTTGTGAACCGGGTCGGCGCCCGGAGTCATCGCCGCAACCAGCGCGTGTCCAGCCTCGTGATAGGCCGTATTCCGCTTCTCCTCGTCGGACAAAATCATCGACTTGCGCTCGACGCCCATCAGGACCTTGTCCTTGGACATCTCGAAGTCCGACATCATCACGAATTTGCGGTTCTGCCGCGCCGCCCACAATGCCGCCTCGTTCACCAGGTTCGCCAGGTCCGCGCCGGAAAATCCCGGCGTGCCTCGCGCGATGATGGACAAATCCACATCGTCGGCAATCGGCACCTTGCGCGTGTGCACACGAAGAATTTCCTCGCGGCCCTTCACGTCCGGGCGCGCAACCACCACGCGGCGATCAAATCGTCCGGGCCGCAGCAGCGCTGGATCGAGTACGTCGGGCCGGTTCGTCGCTGCGATCAAGATCACGCCTTCGTTGGACTCGAAACCGTCCATCTCGACGAGCAACGCGTTCAATGTCTGCTCGCGCTCGTCGTGACCACCGCCGAGACCCGCGCCGCGGTGTCGGCCCACAGCGTCGATTTCATCGATGAAGATGATGCAAGGCGCATTCTTCTTGCCCTGCTCGAAAAGATCGCGAACGCGGCTCGCGCCGACGCCCACGAACATTTCGACAAAGTCCGAACCCGAAATCGAGAAGAACGGAACATTCGCCTCGCCGGCAATCGCACGCGCCAGCAAAGTCTTCCCCGTTCCCGGAGGTCCGACGAGCAGCACGCCCTTCGGGATGCGCCCGCCGAGCTTTTGAAATTTCTGCGGATCCTTCAGGAATTCAATAATTTCCTGCAGCTCTTCTTTGGCTTCATCCGTTCCCGCAACATCTTTAAAAGTGGCCTTCTTCTGCTGCGCCGAAAGCAGCCGCGCACGCGATTTCCCAAAGCTCAACGCTTTGTTTCCGCCGGCCTGCATCTGTCGCATCAAGAACAAACAAAATCCCACAAGCAAAATCAGCGGCGCCGCATTCAGCAGAATCAGAACCCAATCGCCGCTGCGTACTTCCTTAACCTTGATCTGGACGGCCTTGTCCTTCAGCACCTTGGTCAGGTCCGGAGCCGCTTCTTTGAAAATGGTGACGTGAAACTTGTGATTCGCTGGACGCACGTATTCGCCCTGCAGCTCATAGCTGTTAGGCGACAAATACATCGTGACTTCCTTCACGTCGCCGTTGTCCACCTTCGCCATGAACTCGCTATAACTGGGATCATCTTCGCGCGCCGTTTGTCCGTTCGCGGACACCAATCTCCAGAGCATCACGCCCAGGAACACGATCGATATCCAGAACAGAATCGTCTTCGCTGTAGAACTAGAATTCACGTCATCCTCACCTTTGTTCCGAGCCCGAGGGTTTTGCCCCTTGCGGCACGGATCACTGCTTGTCTCTCCCGACCCTACCGCTTCCCTGAAAGCGGCTTCATCGACAAACCTTTTTGGTTGCGGCCCATTCCATTAGACGCCGCCAACCCATATCCTACCCATAACCCATTAGATGCAGTCCGGAACCCAAAGTAATCGGGCTCCAGGCTCACGCGACGCCGTTCCGGCTTGTCCAACAAGACCACCATGCGCAAAGACCTCGGCTGGCTTTCGCCCAGCCTTCGTAGCAGAAACTCTTGTGTCACGCCACTTTCTAAAACTGCGTCCACCAGCAATACATCCCGGCCTTTTACGTCGGGTCCGCTACCAAAGGCAACTTCGCGCCGCGCGTGGCCTCCCTGCTCAACATCGCGCACGTCCTCGCGAATAAAGTGGCAAACCGTCGGAGCATCAATATGCCGTATCAGGTCTGCGCCAAATACGAAGCCCCGGTCCAACGTAATCACCACATCCAACCGTTTGCCGTCGCACGCTCTCGAGATCTGCCGCCCTAATTCTGCAACTCTCGTGGCAATCCGTGCTTGAGAAAATGTCGCGCCGCGCTTGCTGTCGTCCTTACCTCCGCGACTCCTCCTCACGAAATCGGTTCCTCGGTGATCACCAGTCCATTCCGGGTCTTCTCAGTCGCCGCAAATTCCGCCGCAACGGGAAAGCCGCGCGTCCATACCAGTGTTCCGCCGCTCGTCACCACCGGCCAGCCGTCTCGCTCCCACCGGCTCACGCGCTTTTTGCTCAACAGTCGTTTCAGCTTGTGCTCGCTTCGGTGGCCACAAGGTCGGAATTTATCGCCGGGACGCCAGTTCCGCAGCACCACCGGAGACCGCAGCGCGTCGCAGTCCAGCACAAACCCCGTCTCGATAGTGTCGCCTCTCTTTGCGGGCCAGTCAATCACCCTGAAGCGGAAGACGCAACTTATTTCCGGCGTGTTAACCGCTGCTTCCGCGCCATGCACGTCGATTACACGCTCGAATTCCGGCGGTTTGCGTTTTTTCGATTCTGCGAAGCTGCTTGCGACTCCAAAGACGAGAAAATCGTGCTCCCTTCGCACCCGGAGTCCCCCTGGCAGTTCCAGACTTTTGCCATTCTCGCCATGTTCAGCCAAGTGCAAGACCGCTCGCACGTGTTCCGCGTTGAGCTGCCCGCCCCGTGGCTTCACCTGCTTGACGATCAGCCGCACCATCCGTCTGCACATGCTGCGATTTCTCTTCCCCGCGGTTTCTGCGCCCTCCCCGCATTCGAGCAGCTCTCGAATCAAAATGCGCCCTGAGCCCGACTTGATATCCAAGTGCTTCTGAATTCGAGAGCTAAGCCAGGCATCCAGGAATGCTTCGTCCTCCCTGGCCAACTCCGCCAATGTCGTCAAATGTTCCACAACAGCCGGCTGAAATTGCTTCTCTAAGAGCGGCACCAATTTCTTGCGAATTCGCGCCCGCATCTTTGTCGTATCGCGATTGGTCGCGTCCTCGCGCCAAGTCTGTTTCTTCGATCGGAGATAAGCCCGCACCTCTGCTCTTCGTACCTCCAGCAACGGCCGCACCACATGCCCAACCTCAGGATGAATTCCTCCCAGCCCCGCCAGGCCGGTGCCCCGCAGAATATGCGCCAGCACGGTTTCCGCCTGGTCATCCGCCGTGTGCGCTACCGCTACCTTATCTACATGCCCGCTCTGTACGAGCCCCTCGAGAAATTCGTACCGCGTCCGCCGCGCCGTATCCTCCAGATTCGCTTTGTCGCGTTTCGCCTTAGCCCCCACATCCTCGCGTCCCGAATGAAAAACCAATCCATATTTCGCGGCCAGCTTCGCAACGAATCTCTCATCTTTATCCGAATCTTTGCCGCGCAATCTGTGATTGAAGTGCGCAACGCTGAGCACCACACCAAGCTGTTTGCGTAAGTCAATGAGCAGCAGCAGCTGCGCTACCGAATCGGCCCCGCCCGATACCGCAACGGCAACACGTTCCCCCGCGCGCAACAAACCCCGCGCTGCAATCGCGTCGGAAACCCGACTGACCAAGCTCTTCATAAACAGGCATGGTATCAGCCCCAAACTGCTCGAGAGTAGGACTCTGTGGAGTGCGGCGGTCTTGCCGCCACTTTTACGGTGTTAGCTGCCGGCGCAAACTGACCGACTCTAATCTCTGTGGCGGGGACGGAGCCTGTCTGCCAGGCAGGTCAGCCTAAGGATTTAGATTGAAATGTTTTCCAAAACTTGTTGAATCAAGCGCGGTCGTACTGTCATCGAATGTCTGAAGAGGGGTGCGAAGGCCACCTGAGGACAACTGTGGAAAACGTAAATCCATCGTTGACATCCAGTACGCCCGTCCGTATACTCCTTTAGTTGCTTGGTTGCCTTTCTGCTGGACAGGGGGGCTTATCGCTCTTTGACAATCGATACGATGTGCCAGAATCCGTTCGTACCATTCGCCCTTTTCGAGCGCGAATGGTTTGAGTAAATCGAGCGACAATAATTTGCTTGGTAGGCTGACCTGGGTGCAAACCCAGGCATTTTTTTCGCCAAGCGACAGGCTTCAAACGAGAGTTTGATCCTGGCTCAGAGCGAACGCTGGCGGCGTGCTTAACACATGCAAGTCGAGTGCGCGTTTCCGTAGCAATACGGAAATGGCGCACGGCGCACGGGTGCGTAACACGTGGGTAATCTGCCCT
>Ga0137415_10000593_pt1 | contig 35301 bp, 33 predicted proteins | sample CZODoug3_1_1_16f_FD_183082 | JGI IMG/M metagenome (GOLD analysis project Ga0137415, IMG submission 183082) | Vadose zone soil fungal communities from Angelo Coast Range Reserve, California, USA - CZODoug3_1_1_16fungal (Hybrid Assembly) | ecosystem: Environmental > Terrestrial > Soil > Vadose...
GGCGGCTACGGCCAGGAAGAGCTGGAGCGGGCGGGAGCCTATCGCGTGTACGAAGACCCCGCGGACCTGCTGCTGCACATCGACGAGCTGGGCATCCGCGCTGGCTAGCGGCTGAGCGGCGTCAACCAATACGATGCCTTGATGAGGAACGTGTTCCTCGGATAGGCGTTGAACAGCCGCTGAAAGTCGCCCGTGACGTTCCGCGTGCCCATGACGTCCTCGAAATCGGCCCGTCCCTGGTTCCACACGAGGAAGAGCGTGGAGCCCGGTCGATATTCCCACCGCACCACGAAATTCGAGTTGAAGAACTTGCGGTTGAAATCGAGCGGGAGACTGGCTGCGTACGGCTGCAAGCGGTCGCCATACGCATCGGCACGCGGGGTGGACGACAGCTCGCGGAGGTTCGACCAGTGGGCCTTGCTCACGAATGGCTGTGCGTACACTTGCACCGTGAGCGTCGGCGTCACCGTGTAGTTCACGCGATACACCATCCTGACCTGCTGCAGGTCGATATGCGCGAATCGAAAATGCTGACCGGTATCCGCGGGGAGATCCTGCATGTCGTTGATGGTGTGTCGCACGTCGAGGCTGATCGACCCGTTGAAGCGCGACGAGATTCGGAGATCGATTTCCGGTTGTACGCTGAACGACGTGGAATGCCCGTCGTCGCCCTTACTGTAGTTGAAGAAGAGAATCGGCTGCACGGGGCTGCGCTGGTCGCCCACGAATCCGATCCAGGGGTAGATCGCCGGGGAGTGCCGCCATGCAGGACCACCACGGGCGCCGCAGTCGCATGCAACCCCGCCGACACCGGCGATCGTGCCGCCGAAATGCACCGACCATTGGTTGCTGAAGGTGACATGGGCATTGGTGTTGGCGGCGCGCTCGGTGGCCAGCCCGTTCGTCGTCCAGAACTGCCACCAGTTGAAGTTCCAGTTCGCGCGCTGGAACAGCTTCGTCGGCTTCGTCCAATTGAACGCCGCCCAGTTGTTCCAGCTCTGCTGGTCCGACTGCAACAGGAAGCCGAGATCGTTGAGCTCGAACCCGGGTGAGCGGCGCTGGTAGCTGGTCTGGAACACGAAGAACCCGTTCTGCTTCCCGAACAAGACCTCCTGCGAGCTGCCCGAGAGCGACGTCCGAGTGGGGTCGAACGCAATGCCGTCATCGGGGCGCTGGTAGTTGTGCGTGAAATTCTGCTGGGTCGCCGCGATCGCCTGGGGCGTCCCACGTACGGTCGAGAGGTCGACGGACCCGGACAGCTCGTAGGTGCCGCCGTGGAACCGGTGCCGGAAGTCGACCGCGCCCGCGTAGGCGCTGCCATGCATCAGCGTGTCCGTCCACCTGTCGACCGTGCGATTGACGGCCGTCGCCATGAAGCCGACGCCGCTCTGGCCGTTGCGGAAGTCCTGGGAGATCCGGACGATGCCGTAATTCGTCAGCGGTTCGAGCGTGATGCTGTCGAACGACGCGCGTCTGGTCAGTCCTTCGACCGCACCGATGCTGAGACCGCCGGGAAGCCGTCCCGTGATTTTCGCGGCGCCGATGATACGGCTGGGGTCATGGCCGATGCGACGGGAATAAAACAGATTCTCGCCGCTGCAGTTCACGACGCTGCAGTTGACCGGGAAGTTGAAGATGCCGGTGCCTTCGACAAAGAACGGCCGGCGCTCCTGGTAGAACGTTTCGAACGAGGAGAGGTTCACGACGGAGGGATCGGCTTCAACCTGCCCGAAATCCGGGTTGATCGTCGCATCGACCGTAATGTTCGACGTAATGCCAAACTTGATGTCCGCGCCGGCGTCGTAAGCCTGGTCCCTCGTGAATCCAGGGGCGGGCTCGTTTTTCACCACCACATACGGGGCAAGCTCGAGCCGCCGTGGGGCCGCGAGGCCGTCAAGTCCCACGACGTCGCCCAGCTGCGAAGGAAAACCACGGCGTGACCGGCGGTACAACGGCCAACTCACGCGCTCTCCGCCACGCCGATCGATATCGCGCCAGACGCCGAACCCGAAGGTATTCGTGGGGGCATGGGGATAGCGCAGCTGGGACAGCGGAATACGGAACTCCGCCGTCCAGCCCAGCGAGTCCACCTGCGTGCCGACTTCCCACACGGCGTCCCACGCCTCGTCTTCCTGCTCGCCGTCGCCGTAAATGGCATAGTCGCGCTTCACGCCGCCGGGGTTCACGGCGAACTCGAAGCCCGTGCGCCGATCGTGGTAGGAATCGATCGAGATTTTGATTTGATCACAACAGATGCGGACGTCGCGGCGGGCCAGTAGCGTGTTGATGCTGTCGGGGTGCGGATCGTACGCGCGCACGAAGACGTAAAAATTGTGGTCGTCATAGGCGACCTTGAACTCGGTGACCACCGTCGGATCCCCGTCCTCAGCCGGCATGAATTGCCGGAAGTCCTTGATCGCCGGCGCGAGCCGCCACACGGCGTCGTTGTCTTTCCCGTCGATCGTGGGCGGGGTCGCGGCGCGTTGGGCGACCGCCGTGGTCCTGGGGGGAGACGTCGGAGGAGCCGGGGAAACAGATTGGAACACCATAACGACGGCTGCGAGCGGCGTCAGCGACATCATGATTATTATCCCGGGGAATGAGGCTATTCTTTGGATGTTACGATTCGCCAAATGGTTGGTTTCGTGATAGCTTGGCCCGGCCGCCAACCCATGAGTTTCCGATGCCGAGAATGACGGGCGACGCCCCCTAGTGTTCACCAGACTGTGGGCTGACCGCCGCGCCGGGACCGACCGCCGCGCTGAGCCGCGCCGGCAGTCGGTCGCCGTCGTGGGAGAAGAAAAGGAGCGCCGCAACGTCGTGGACCGGCGTCGCGGCGCGGAGCGTCGCAGTACGCTCGATCGCCGCGGCCGCCAATCGCGCGTGCCCAACGCCGAGCGGCCGGTCGAGCACGTGCGGAATGCCCTGCAATTGCTGCGAGAAGTCGCGCTGGTGGGAGAGTTGTCGCAGGGGCCGAGCGAGGACCTTGGCGCGGCTATCGACCGCCTGCACCGCGCCGTGGCCCTGCTCGAACGTCAGCGGAAACCGTGACGCTTACTTCTTGAACAGCGCCAGATACTGGCTGTACCCCTCTGCTTCCAGGCTGTCCACCGGAATAAACCGCAGCGACGCCGAATTGATGCAGTAGCGCAATCCCGTGGGTCTCGGCCCGTCATCGAAGAGGTGGCCCAAATGGGAGTTGGCATGCGCGGACCGCACCTCGGTGCGCTCCATGAACAGCGAGCGATCCGTCTTCTCCGTGACGTTGCTCGACTCGAGCGGCCGCGTGAAGCTCGGCCAGCCGGTGCGGGAATCGAACTTGTCGAGTGAGCTGAACAGCGGCTCGCCGGACACGACGTCGACGTAGATCCCTTCCTTATGATTGTCCCAGAACTCGTTCTGGAAGGGGCGCTCGGTTGCTTCGTGCTGCGTGACTTCGTACTGCAACGGTGTCAGCGTCCGCCGGAGATCGGCGTCGCCTGGCTTTGGCTTTACGGTATACATCGCGTGTCTGACCTCACTGGTTGAAACTGCTGTGCTTACCTTCCCCGCCTCATCTCCCCAGATCTCGCGCAACCGCCGGTCGCGACCACAGCCGGTGCGATACATCCCATAGCGGACCGGATTCTTCCTGGCGTAGTCCTGGTGGTACTCCTCGGCCGGATAGAACGCGCCGGCCGTGAGCACCTGCGTCGCGACCTCGCGATGGAATCGGTCGCCGATCTGCTGGCGCGACGCGCTGGCGACGCGGCGTTGCGCGGGACCGCGGACAAAGACCGCCGTGTGGTAATTCGGCCCCGTGTCACAGGCCTGCCCGTCGGTCTGGAAGGGGTCGATGTTGTGCCAGAAGGTCCAGAGCAGCGTCTCGTAGCTGACCTTGGCGGGATCGTAGATCACCTGGACCGATTCGAGGTGGCCCGTATTCCCTTCCACGACCTGCATGTATGTCGGGTCCTTGATGCTGCCGCCCATGAATCCGGAGACCGCTGAGATCACGCCCGGCACATCATCGTAGGCGTGCTCCATCGTCCAGAAGCAACCGCCCGCAAACGTGGCGGTATCCACCGGAGCAGTCAGGCTCAGCGCTAACAGGAGTGCAATGTTCATGGGCTCAATGTGTCAGAACGCTTGTGCCCAGGGAAGTGGGAAGCGTCTTCCTTAGAGCTTTCTCATCTTGCTCACATTGCCCCGCGGCGCGCGATGACCGTAGGTTTTCGCCGTGCAGATACTGCTCGTCGAGGATGATCGCGATCTCCGCCGCTTCCTGAGTAAAGCCTTCCGGGAGGAAGGCTACGGCGTGACCGAAACGGACTCCGGGGACCGGGCGCTCGCGCGCGCGCTCGAGGGCACGTTCAGCTGCCTCGTCCTCGACGTCATGCTTCCGGGCCGTGACGGCTTCAGCGTTGTCTCGGAGCTGCGCAAGCGCGGCGTCTCGACGCCCGTCCTGCTGCTCACGGCGAAAGATGAGCTCGAGTCCCGCGTGCGCGGGCTCGAAGGCGGCGCCGATGATTATGTCACGAAGCCATTCGATCTACCCGAGCTGCTGGCGCGCGTGCATGCGCTGATCCGCCGTGCCGAGCTGCGTCACAAGGATGCCACGCTCGAGGTGGGCGGGGTCATGCTCGATCCACTGACGCGGCGCGTCACGCAGGGCGACCGCATCGTGGATCTCTCGCCGCGCGAGTTTGCGCTGCTCGAGTTCCTGATGCGCAATGCGGGCCGCACCGTATCGCGCTCGCGCATCGCCGAAGCGGTGTGGAATTATAAATTCGATCCGGAAACGAACGTCGTCGACGTCTACGTCAACTATCTCCGCAAGAAATTGAGCTTTGGCGGTCGCACCGCGCCGATTCGAACGGTCCGCGGCGTCGGGTACCGGCTGGAGGCAGAGAGCGGTGGCTGAACGGCGCCTCAGCCAGGTGCTCACGCGGCGGTTCAGCCGCGTCGCGTGGACGGCGCTCGCCGGGTACGCCCTGGTGGTCGTCCTCCTGTTTGCCGCCGCGGCCGAGATGGCGCTGCGCAGCTCGCTCGAGCATTCCGCTGACGTCATCCAGTCGCTGCTCGGCGCCTATCGCGACTCGACGAGCGCACCCGGCGGAGTGATGCCGTCGGCGCTCGCCGATCAACTGGTGGGCATGGGCGGCCAGGTCGTCATTACCCGCACCACCACAAACGCCGGTGGCATGCCACAGGTGTTCTACCTGTCCCCCGGCATGCCGGCCCGCCGGCTGGAGGGACTTCCCGATTCCTCGCCGGAGCAAGTCCGCGCCGCTCTCGTCTCGGCGATTACGGAGCGCGCCCGCTGGCGCTATCGCGTGCTGCATCGCGCGATGGGCGAATTCGATATCTACGTCGTCGCGAGCCGGCAGTCCTATCTCGTGCCGCTCGGCGTCCTCATCGCCGCTGCCGGCTTGCTGCTGCCGCTCGCGGCGTTCGCGGCCGCCCGCGGCGCGCGGCAGGGAGTCGACGCGGCGTTGCAACCGCTCGAACGCGTGACACGGGAAACACGGGAGATCGGGCCATCGGAGCTGGGTACGCGACTCGCAAGCCCGACCGGGCAAGCCGAGGTCACCGAGCTGGCGGAAAGCATCAATCGTATGCTCGAACGCGTGGATCGTGCTCACCGCGCGCTGCAATCGTTCACAGCGGATGCGAGCCACGAGCTGCGCACGCCGCTGACGCATCTGCGCGCCCAGGTACAATGGGCTTCCGCAGAGGGGCGCAACGACACCGAGATTCGCGACGCGCTCGCGGCAATGGAGCGCGGTCTCGATCGCACGACAAAGTTGGTCGAAGAGCTGTTGCTGATCGCGCGAGGCGAGAACCGGCAGCTCGCCTTGGCGCATGGCCCGTTTGACCTGGCCGCGGTCGTCGAAGACGTTCGAGAGATCACGGAGGCAATGGCCACGGACAAGTCGCTGGTCGTGCACGCTGAGCCTTCACCGCGGACCGATGTCATTGGGGACGCCGACCGGACCCGGCATATCTTGCTGAATCTCGCGTCCAACGCGGTCCGCTACACCCCGAGCGGCAGCGTGGTCTTCGCGATCATACCACACGGAAAGGAAGTCGGCGTGAGCGTGCAGGACACCGGCCCGGGAATAGCCCCGGAACATCTGGAGCGGATCTTCGATCGTTTCTACCGAATCGATCAGTCACGAAGCCGCGAGTTGGGAGGAATCGGCCTCGGGTTAGCGATCGCGCGGCTGCTCGCCGAGTTGCAGGGAGGCCGGATCGAGGTGGACAGCACGTTGGGCCGGGGGAGCACGTTTACGCTGTGGCTCCCCGCGGCCCGTTAGCTTAGCGCGCGACCAACCCCACGGTGCTCGCCGGCAGTCCGGCGACGTTGCCGACCGCCGTCAAATGGCCATCAGCTCCGATCTGGAAGCCGCTGATGCTGCGATTGCCGTTGAGCTGATACAGATACCGGCTGTTCCCGCTCACGGCCAAATCGATATTCCCGCCGCCCACCACGGCCGTACGGCCGTCGGCGTCGATCAGCGCGATTGACCCGTCGTTCCCGATAGCGAAGCCGGAAATCGAGCCGCCCTGCGCATTGGCGGTGTAGCCGAACTTGCCGTTCTTCGTGACCACGGCCCAACACGGCGCACCCTGATGCGTCGCCACCGCGCCGCTCGCGAGAACCAAGGCTCCAGTGCCGTCGATGACGTAGGAGGACGCGCTGCCCGCGGCCTCGGACACGAACAGCTCGTCGCGATGCCCGAAAGCAAAACCGAATGGCGTGCCGCCCGCGGATGCGGCCGTGTTCGCCGCCGATGCGCTGCCGTCCGAGCCAACCGCGTAGACGTCGAGACGGTTGGTCGCCTTCTCGGTCACGATCAGCCAGCGACCATTGGAGCTGAAGGAGACCTGGGCGGGACCCACGGCGCTTCCGGACAGCGAGCGAGTCGAACCCGCAATCGATGTCAGCGCGCCACTGTTGCCGACGGTGAAGCCGCTGATACTGCCATCGCCGCCGGCGTTCAGCACATACACCACCTTGTCATGGACGGTCACGCTGATCGGTCGGAGGCCACCCGACGCCACGCGACTCGTCAACGCAAGACCGGACGGCGTCACCTCAAATGCTGAGATATCGTTGGAGCCGGCGTTCACCGCGAAGAGCCAACGGCCATCATCGCTTAATGCGAGTGCGCCCTGTGAGCCAAGACTCGCGCCGGCGCCCGCGCCTCCCGTCGGCACGTTGCCGATCCATGTGAGAGCGCCGTCGGCTGCGCGCGCATACATCGCGACGGCGTTACCCGTCGCTGGATTCGTGAGCGCGTACACCGCGCCCGGAGCGTCGGCAGAAACCGTGGCGCTCGGCGCGATCTCAATCGCGCGGTCAGCCGCGAGCCCGGTAAAGCCATTGTTATCCTGCGCACATCCTGTGATGCCCACCAGCACAGCGGCGCCGAGCGCCAGAGACTTGTTCATCAAACCTCCCGAGAAAAGGTGACGGTATGTTGCTCGGGAGAAGGAACACTCGTGTGCACGAAAGCGGATGATGCTCAACGCCGGATGAGAGAATTCTCATACGGCTATCATGAGTCGCATGCGCGCTGCGCCATTTGCGACCGTCGCTCTAATCGTTCTCCAAGGTGCGAGTAGGTCAGTTTGAGCACCAGCAAGAATGGGATCTAGCGGGTTTCAGAAGGGCGGGAGAGAATGGTGCTGACCCCACACGAAGGACACGCTATGGCCCGCCCATTCCTGGTTCTTATAGTCGTCGCCTTCGCGCTCGGCACGTCTGTCGCGCAGGCGCAGCTGCCCGGGCTCCGCCGCAAGGTTAAAGACGCCGGCCGGCAGGCCGTCACGGGCCAGCCGGCGCAGCAGCACCGTCCGCCGCCCAAGTTCGACGCCACGATGCTCGAGTTGAATCCGCAGGTCGTCGCGCGGCTCGTCAAAGGCCTCGAGACTCGCAGCACGATGCGCGGCGCCGGCGGCCAGACCGCGGGCGAGCTGCGGAGGCGCTCGTCGGCCGCCTCTGACGAAGCCGCGAGCATGAACAATCAGCACAGCGACGACCGCGCGCAGTGGGTGAACGCGAACGGCGCGGCTGAGAACTGCGTGAGCGAAGAGCTCAACAACGCGGAGCAGCGACACTCGCAGGAAATGCAGCAGCGCTTCATGGGCATGACGGGTGTGAACACTCCCGAGAAGATGAAACTCATGCAGGACTGGATCGCGGCGTCGCAGGAAGCCCAGCAGGCGGCGATGGCGAACGACACGGCGGCGAGGCGGCGCGCCCAGGAAAAGATGAATAAGCTCATGGGAGTGGACGCCCGGGCCGACAGCGCCAAGGCGCGCGCCACGTGCCATGTGCCCGCGATGCCGGCGTGGATGCGGCGCGCCGACTCGCTCGCCGCGATCTCCGACACGCTGGTCGTTCGGGCGCGCGATGCGGAAGCAGCGGGGAACGCCGCCGCCGCTCGCGCGGCCGAGATGACGCCCCAGCAATTCGCGATGGCGGCTGAGCGCGCCGAGGGGTATGTGGCGCTCCAGGCTGCGGGGAACGTCGGCAGCGGCTGGGTGTTCACGGCGATTGAAGAACAGGCGCTCGCCGCGCGGCTCGTCGACCTGAAGAAATACCTCGGGTGATCGGACGAGGCATTGCCGGCGTCATCGCGGTCGCGCTGTTCGCGGCGGCCGCGGGACCGGTCGGTCACGAAGACACGACGTTGGCCGTCCGGCTCCCGTCCGGAGAGTCGCGTCTCTTCTGGCGAGCGTCACGCGCGTCGGTGCGGTGGACTGAGGCCGACGCAACGCTCAGAGGAGTCGTCAGCTGGCATCCCGGACAGCCTGGCGTCGAGTGGGCTACGCTCCCTATTGCGGGGCAGGGCGAAGCGCACGCGCTCACCCTCGTGCTCGCGCGCATCGATCCTCGGGCCATGTCCTTTGATCTTGTCTGGGGCATTGAGCGCGATCGCCCCGCCTGGACAATCGATCGCGCGGGCGACGCGGCGCTCGCCCTCAACGCCGGAATGTTTGTGGAGCGGCTACCCTGGGGCTGGGTGGTGATGAACGGCCGCGAGCGCCTGCCACCCGGGCGCGGACCGCTCTCATCCGCGCTGGTCGGCCTCGCGGACGGGCGGCTCGTTTGGGTCGACGGCGACGACGTCTCGACGTGGCGCGGCCGCAGGGATGTGCGCTTCGCGTTTCAGTCCTACCCTACGTTGCTCGCGGGCGATGGCGAGGTGCCGCTGGCGCTGCGCGATGGTGGGATCGATGGCGCGCATCGGGACGCGCGGCTGGCGCTCGGCCTCGATCGCCAGGAGCGTCTGCTCGTCGTCTTGACGCGGCTCGACGTCCCCATCCCCGGGGCGGATCGCCTGCCGTTCGGGCTCACCGTGCCCGAAATGGCGGCGGTGATGGGTGCGCTCGGTACACGGCATGCGATGCTGCTCGACGGAGGAATCTCGGCGCAATTGGCCATCTCGGATTCGGCGGGACACGCGAAAGAGTGGAAGGGACTGCGGAAGGTGCCGCTCGCCCTCGTGGCCGTGTCGGTCAGGGGCGGGGGCACTCACCCAGACAAGTAGACGCGATATCATTACGCATGCATCACAAGATCCCCCGCCCCACTGCGGCCTTGCTTCTCATGCTCCCGATCCTCCAAGGCACGTCACCGCGCGACGACGGGCAGTGGACGATGCCCGCGAAAGATTACGCCGCCACCCGCTACAGCAGCCTGTCGCAAATCACGGCCGCCAACGTCCCGAAGCTGCGCGCCGTGTGGAGCTTCTCGACCGGCGTGCTCGGCGGCCACGAAGGCCAACCGCTGGTCGTAGGGTCTACGATGTACGTGGTCACGCCCTTCCCAAATGTCTTGTACGCCTTCGATCTGACGCGCGAAGGCTATCCCCTCAAATGGAAGTACCGGCCCGATGTGAATCCCTCGGCGGTCGGCATCGCGTGCTGCGATGCGATCAACCGTGGCGCCGTGTACGCGGACGGCAAGATCGTCTACAACCTCCTCGACGGGCACACCGTCGCCGTCGATGCGGTCAACGGCCGCGAATTATGGAAAACACAGATCGCCGACATCGGCCAGGGCGAGACGACGCCGATGGCGCCGTTCGTCGCCGGCAATCGCGTGATCGTGGGCCCGTCAGGTGGCGAGTTCGGGATCTATGGGTGGGTGAAGGGGCTCGACCTCGCGACGGGCAAGATTCTCTGGACGGCGCACAACATGGGCCCCGATTCGCTGATGCTCGCGCGCCCCGGCCGGGGCAGCTACATCGGCGACGCCAACATCGGCGTGTCGACCTGGAGCGGCGATTCGTGGCGTCGCGGCGGCGCCCCGGTGTGGGGTTGGTTCTCCTACGATCCGCAGCTCGACCTGATCTACTTCGGCACCGGCAATCCCGGTCCCTACAATACCGAGCAGCGTCCCGGGGAGAATAAGTGGACCAACAGCGTGCTGGCGCGCCGGCCCGGTGACGGCGCGCTCGTCTGGGCCTATCAATTCACGCCGCATGACAGCTGGGACTACGACTCCAACGCCGAGATGATTCTTGCCGACCTGGTGGTCGGCGGGCGGATGCGCAAAGTGCTGGTGCATTTCGACAAAAACGGCTTCGCGTACACGCTCGACCGCGCGACAGGAGAGCTGCTCGTCGCCGAGCCGTTCGCGAACGTGACCTGGGCGAAGGGCATCAACCGCACGACCGGCGTGCCGATCGTCGATACGACCAAGACCACCGGCGTATCGCGCGGCAACGTAAAGGGAATCTGCCCCAGCCTCGAGGGGGGCAAGAGCCCCGCCTCGCCCTCCGCCTATTCGCCGCGCACCGGTCTGTTCTACACGGCGACGAACAATCTCTGCATGAACTTCGAAGCCGCGCCCGTCACGCGGATTCCGGGGACGCCGTACATCGGCGCGACGACGCCGTACTACGCCGGGCCCGGCGGGAACATGGGCGAGTTCATCGCCTGGGATGCGGCGCGCGGCCGCAAGGTCTGGGAAATCAAGGAGAAGTTTCCAGTGTGGAGCGGCAGCGTCGTCACTGCGGGGGACGTCGTCTTCTACGGCACACTCGACGGCTGGTTCAAGGCCGCGCACGCGCGCACCGGCCGGCAGCTGTGGAAGTTCAAAGTCGGCTCCGGCGTCGTGGGCGCACCGATCTCGTTTCGCGGGCCCGACGGCAAACAGTACGTCGCGATCTACGCCGGCATCGGCGGCGACTGGTTGCTGCTCTCGGGTGACGTGCGCTCGGACGATCCCGCTGACGTGCGGCCGCCCGCCGATTTTGCCGCGGAGCTGGGGCGGCACACGAGCCAGGGAGGCATTGTCTGGATCTTCGGCCTCTAGTCCTGCTCGCATTACTGAGCGCATGTGATCGACCGGCGGGGGACCGCATCCCGCCATCGATCCGCTATCCCGATCACGTCTCCGCTGGAGGCAGCTTGCCGCCGGCGGGCGATCTCAAGAATCCCTTTGCGGCCGACTCGACCAACGTCGCGGACGGCTCCAAGATTTTCAGCTCGATGAACTGCGACGGTTGCCATGGTGGTGGCGCGACGGGATGGGTGGGGCCGAGCCTGGTGGACGGCCGCTGGCGCTACGGCGGCACCGATGGCGCGCTGTTTCAGTCGATCTTCTATGGCCGTCCCAAGGGGATGCCGGCATACGGCGGGATCCTCTCGCCCGGTGCTATCTGGAAGATTGTCAGCTACATACGCGCGCAGCCCGTGCCGGTGACGGTGCCCACAGAGTCATGGAAGTAAAGGAAAGCATTATGTTGGGTCCCCGAATCTCCTTGGATGCGAGGTCCCAATGCGCGTCACCCGTGTCGCCATTTGTTTCCTCATTGTGGTCGCCGTGTTTGGCTGTGGCGGATCGCGCGGAGCACAGCGGCCCGTGCGCCAGCGCGTGCTGCTGCCGCCGACGCTGAATCTCGTCCCGCATCACAACATCGGGTTGTTCACGTTCTCGGTGGAGAACGCCAAGGGTAACCTCCACCAGTTCGCGACCCAGCGCTTCGAGGAGTATGTGCTCGCGGCGCAGAGCGGCATCGAGATGCGCGAGTTTTCATCGTCGGATTCGACCCGCGTCTTCGCCGCGGGTGCCGACACGAACGGCTGCCCCGTGGCGTTCTTCGGCCATCTCAAGATTTCCAACGTGAAGCCCCATGGTGGGCTGACAGCCGGGCTGTCGCCCGTGCTGCGAGCGACCGTGACCGTTGACCTGTCGGTGTGGCTCGTGAATACGCGCACCGGCGGGACGATGTGGCGCAGGAGCTCGTCGTCGACCGAAGAAGTCGGTGGGCTGTCGTTCATCGGCGGCACGCCGTCGTTCTCGGCCACCGACCCGAACGATGCCTACGGACGCTTGATCAACGAGCTGGTGTACCGGGTGACGTACGACGTCAGGTCGACGTGGGTGGATCAGTAAATCAGGGGCGGTAAAGGGCGGTAGGGGGCGGTACCGCCCCTTTACCGCCCCCTACCGCCTCTTTTCAACACCCATGCCCCCACATCTCCACCGCTTCCGCAAACGCCGCCGCCCGGCGAGTCAGCTCCGCGTCCGTAATCTTCGCCTTAACTGACTTTTCCACTGCGCGGTCCAGCGCCGACCAGAGACTGCGGCGCTGGGGATCGATCTGCAGCGCCCGCGCCAGCGGGTTGATCGCGGCGTCGTACCACCCGTTGTCGGCGTAGATGCGCGCTAGCGTCGCCATCGCAACCACGTCCTCGGGACTCTGCTGCAGATACGACATCAGTGAGTCTTCCAGACGTCCCGTCTCACTCAGCTTATCCAGAGTGTTCGGATCCGTGGGCGGTTGGCTCGGCCACTCGGCGACGACGTCGAGCGGTGGCACGGCCTCTGGTCCTGTGGCAGTCACCGGGCATCCCATGATCCAGCCGAGGTCGATGGCGGCGGCGATCATCAAACCTTTCCAGTAGTTCATGGCGTCCTCCCGTGGGGTCTGTCGGGGGAGAACGCACGAGGCGCGCCAAGCCAGGTGCAGGCTGAGCGCGCCTCGATTGTGTTACGAAGGACACTCTTACGCGGGCGGCGGGGTGTCCTCTTTACCACGGTTCTTCTTATTGAAGAACCAGAAGGCCAGCATGATCAGCGCCACGATCAGCCCGATCTTGAAAACCAAAAAGAACAAAGGAAGGAGAAATGCGGCGGCGACTTTCCAAAGGACAACGCCGACCAGGCCGACGGCGGCCAGCTGCATGACAGGCTTTAACATCTCGCGACTCGAGGAGTAGGGACCTCAACTATACGCGATCAGTCGGTGAAAGTGTCAGCGCGCGGGAAAAAACCGGGCCAGGATGTGTAATCCCTGGCCCGGCCCAACGATATATGACTGCAAGGCGGCCCCGCCCTGCCCGCACGACCGTGGTTAAAGACTATCGGGCCGCGGCGGCCGCCGAACCGTCTTCTTCTTCTTGGAACGTCGCTGGATCTTCGATGAGCGGTTTTTGCGAGCCATGATCAGCTCCGGTGTTGAGGTTTACCTATACGCTGGTACTGCGTCGTCCAGCTACCAGCTGCCAGATGAAGGCAACGAGCGCGACCACGAGCAGGAGGTGAATCAGGCCTCCGGTCACGTGGAAGACGATGAAGCCGAGTAACCAGGCTACGAGCAGAATCACCGCGAGTGCGGCAAACATGGAGAGCCTCCGGGTAGATGGACTGACTCCGCCCAAGAATAGAAAACTTCGGCGGCGCGAGTAATCGTCCGATGAAACGGTTTTTGGATGAGGCCGGGTTAGCTACTTGGGGTGATGCGCGCGCCAGTACAGAAGTCCACCGCCCGCTCCGCCCGCGATCACATCAGCGACGCCGCTGCCGCGCAAATCGGCGAACGCCGGAGCGGCGTATGCCGGCAAGCGCACGCCGAGGCTCGTGTCGAGCCCGCCGGCTTCCGTACCAACGATCAGCCGGCCGTTCACAAACCGCGGGACCGCGCGCCTGCCGACGCGCGTACCGAGATAGTCGTCGCTCACCAGCACAAACCGCGGTGATTGTTTTGATCCGTCGTTTCGAAAGAACGCAATCCGTCCCGCGGCATCGCCCAGGAAAAGATCGAGATCGCCGTCGTGATCGATGTCATACAGCTCCGGCACCGCGTTGCTGCCGCGCGGCAGGCGCACGATTGCCGAGTCCACCAGCACGAAACGGCCGGCCCCGCTCGTGCCGCTGTTGTGGTACCACGCCACCGCATCCTGAAATTGGCCAATCACGAGATCGGGCAGGCCGTCTCCATCGAGATCGCCGAGCGCCGGCGCGTTGTGGAAGGCGGGCAGTGTGGTGAGGTGGCCGCGCAGCTGAAAGGCGGGCGCGGTGCGTGACCCGGTGTTCTCGAACCAGTAGAGACCGCCGCTGCGCGGGTTGTCGGGCTCGATCTTCGTTCCCACGACGAGATCGAGATCGCCGTCGCCGTCGAGATCGCCGAATGCGGGGATCGTCTCCGCGCCCAGATCGATAGCATCCAGCAGATGCGTGGTCGCGAGGGTCCAGCTGCCTCGGGCAGTCTGATCGAGCTCATACAGATTCGCGGTGCTCGTCTTGACCGGGTTGAACGCGCCGCCCAGGACGCCGACGACGAGATCGAGCCGGCCGTCCCCATTCAAGTCGCCGGCCGCCGGCGCGTTGTAGCCGCTGGTTTCGAGCGGCGCACCAGGGGGAAACGGAATCCGCTCGCCGTGAAAGTCAAAATGCGCGCACGTCCCCTGGTTTCGGATCCACAACAGACCAGGCTCGAAGAAATCGCCCCAGAGGATGTCGGGATCACCGTCGCCATCGACGTCGAACACCGCCATCGTGTTCGCGCCGTGCATCGAGGGTTGGCGCTGGCCGATGATCTGGATGTCTTCGAACTTCTCGGTGATCAGCCGGAAGCGCGGCGCCCGATTCGCGTCCAGCCCTTCCATCTCGTAGCGGGTGATGGTGCCGTCGACTCTGCCGAGCAACATGTCGAGCTTGCCATTGCAATCGATGTCGGCGAATTGCGCGATGTTCTGGCGGTCGGCGTAGATCGCGGCGCCTTGCACGTCCTTCAGCGTGTCGGCGGCAACGATGAACTTTGCCGCAGCGCGCGTCCCGACATTCCGATAGTACCGGATGTCGCTCAGCGGTGACTCGGCGAACAGATCGTACAGCCCATCGCCGTCCACATCGACGAAGCGGTACCACTCGCCGATGTCGATGCCCTGAAAGCGATCAGTCGCCAGCCGCCAACCGTCCGGCGCCCGCTGGAAAAGCTCGAGCTCGCCCGAATTCTCTTGAATGAAGAGATCGATTACACCGTCGCCGTCGATGTCGAGCAGCTGCGGCCGGGGATGCTCGAAGCCGCCGAGAAAGGGGAGGGCGTAGGCGTGGCCGGTGGAGTCGAGAACGGGGAAAGGCGTTATCTGGCGGTCAAAAACAAGGGCGCTAGGGGCGGTAAGGGGCGGCAGGGGGCGGTAGCATGCTGTCGCTACCAGAACCACGACCGCCAGCTTCAGGGCTTCCCTCCACCCACGCCAAGGCCCGCGCCATCGGGCGCTGTGTCGATGCGATGCACCACCTCGCGCCGTCGCGCGTCGATCACGATCACGCGCCCCGGGTTCGCGGCCATGCCCGGCATCGGCATCGCCATGCTGATGCCGCCCATGTTCATGACGTTGTCGGTGTTGTGATTGGCGACGAACACCAGCCGGCCATCGCTCGAGATCGCGATGCCGTCCGGCTGGGCGAAGTCGCCCTTCACGGTCGTGGCGACGCTCCAATGCTTCGCGTCCACCACGGTCACGTCGTTCGAGCGCTGATTCGGCACCCACACCTCGGCGCCGTCCGGCGTGAATGCGACCAGCCAGGGCCAGTCACCAGTCGCAACCCGCTGCACCAGCTTCGGCTTCGCGGGATCGGCAAGATCGAAGACGAGGAGCTTCCCGCTCAGCTGTGCCGTGGCAACAAGCGTGCGGCCGTCGGGAGACACCGCGAGCGCCACGATGACCTGGCTGGTGTCCCCGCCCGGCACATCGACGATGCCGACGTGCTCACGCTTGGCATCGTAGACCGCGATCTGGTTTGCGCCCAGGCTCGCGACGTAGGCGTGCTTGCCATCGGGCGCGACGGCGAGACCGTGCGGTCGAGGCACCAGCACTTCGACTTCTTCCGGCGTCATCGTTTTGCGGTTGATCACGGCGATGCGCGCCGGGGCATTGACCGCCGACATCGAGCGGGTCGCGTACAGCAGGTCGCTCGTGGGATCGATCGCGAGCAGCCCCGGCGTCACCGTTGCCGCCTTGGCGACGACGTGGTTCGATCGATCGAGCTTCACGACTGCATTGTCCCCGACGAGCGAGACGTACCAGTACGATCCATCCGGCTCGACGACGATGTGATGCGGCTTGGGATGCGCCGAGAAGCCCAGTGTCGTGAAATCCACCGTCGCAACAATGGAATCGGTTGCCGCATCGATGACGGTCACTTTGCCGGAAGCCTGGTTCGCGACGTAGACGAGAACCGGGGACAGCAGCGCCAGCAGGAGGTTCATGGGACCGGCGGCGTCGGGTGTTTCTTCAGGATGAACAACCCTTCACTCATGCTGCTCACCGCCACCACGCCGCTCTTGAAGAACGGATAGTTGCCCCACGTCCCCTCGAACCCCGGCTCATCCGGTCCCACCGGATGCGTATCGAAGAAGCCGATTTCTTTCGGATGCAGGCGATCGCTGATGTCGAGCACGCGCAAGCCGCTGACGTAGTTCGACTGGTACATCGTGTTGCCGACCAGCCAGAGGTTATGGTCGGTGGCCTTGTTCTTGGAGATGTATTGCCCCGCCAGCACCGGGTTCTCGAGATCGCTGACGTCCCAGATCAGCGTCCGCGTCCCGTCGACGAAGCCCTGGATCTCGTCCAGCTCGTCGTCCTCGTAGGCGTAACGGTGATCGTCGGTGAGCCAGCCCTGGTGCGCGTAGCCCACGTTCGGATACGTGGCGCGCGAGATCGCGACTGGATGCGCCTTGTCCGTCACGTCGGCGACCGACAGGTGGGTCTCGTTCCAGCCGAAGCAGATCTGGCGGCCCTGGTACTTGGTGGTGGGCCCATGGTACACGACGCACTGCGCGTCGTGCGTGTAGCCCGTTCCCTGGCGGCCGGTCTGCGGATCGGAGAAGCAGCCGGCGAACTTGGGATGCAGCGGATCGTGCACGTCGACCATATGGAGCCCGCCGCCGCACATCTCGCCGCCCGAGTTCGAGCCGGTGAGATAGAGGTAGCCGCTGACCGTGTCGGCGACGATGTCGTGCACGCTGTGCGCCCGGTCGTAGTGCGCGTCTTCGGTGAACGTCTGGGGCGTCCGCACGCCGCGCAGGCGGTCGAGGTCGAATACCTGCATGCCGTGATTGCGGGCGCCATCGGACACGATGTACGCGTAGTGTTTGTACGTCTTGATCTCGCGCCAGAACGAGCCCGGCGACCCGGCGGTCTTCGGCAGATCGCCCAGATAAATCGGGCGGCTCGGATCGGTGATGTCCACGAACGACGTGCCGTCCACGCGGCCGACGATCGCGATCGCGCGACCGGTCTGCGGATCGTCGTAGCCCCAGACGTCGCTGAGCTGCACGCCGCGCTTGCCGCCGATCGCCGACACCGGCAGGAACGACATCAGGTCCACCTGATTGCAGTCGAAGATCTGGACCTTGCCGCTGGTGCATTCGCGGTTCGCCCCGGTGATGGCGGAGAGGCTCGACACCTCACCGGCGAGATGCGCGGCTGCCCACGCCCCGGTGGGCCGGCGGCTGTACACCATCACGCCGCCCTCGCCGTAATCCTCATTCGCGACGGCAACGGCGACCAGCGAACCGTTCGCGGCGATCTTCGCGCCGAATTGCGCGCGGCCTTCGACGCCCGCGGGCGGACCCAGTTTGATCGCGCTCGGGAATCCGGTCGAGTCGCGCGTCACCCGGAACACGGCTCCCGTGAAAGCGTTGGAGCCATCCGCGCCGACCCACAGCTCATTGCCGACTTCGGCGAGCGCGACGCCGTAGCGTGTGCCGAAGCTGCCGTCGAACGGCAGCGTGCGGGTGACGGGGTTCCAGCGAGCGTTCGCCGAATCGCGGGCGAAGACCCAAACCGCGCCGGCGCCGCGATCGTTGAGCGCGCCGATCAACGCGCTATCGCCCCGCAGCACCAGGGAGCTCCCGAACCCGCTGTTCCGCCCCGTGACAGGCCCGGGTGGGGAAATCTTGTTTTCCAGCTTCCAGCCGCCCGAGCCATCGCGATTGAACACATAGACGGCACCGTTGCCCGAGTCGGCGCGGAAATTGCCGATCATGACGCGCGAGCCGGAAGCGGCGATCGCGCCGCCGAACGTCGCCCCGCCGGAGGTGTCGCTGGACGCGAGCGTCGTCTCGGCGGTCCAGGTGCCGCCGCTGTTGCGGAAGACGTAGACCGAGCCGCTGCGCCGCGTGAATACCATCGAACCGAAGCCGCGAATCCCGGTCGCGATGTACGCGCGCCCGTCCGCCACCACGATCGACGACCCGAACGCGTCGCCCGGATGGCGTTCCGGCGCCCTGAAGCTCCCGGTCTGGCGCCATCCTGTCGCGGGATCGCCCGTGAAGACAAAGACCATGCCACTTCCCGAATCCGCCTTGGCGTTGCCGATCAGGAGCGTGTTGCCGTCCACGGCGATCGCCGATCCGAAGCCGTCGTCGTTGCCGGCATCCGCGCGCGTGATCTTCTGCGCGGCCCGCCCCCAGGCCCCTTGGGCGTTGGCCCGAAAAACGTACACCACGCCCGGACCGTAGGAGTTGCCGGGCTGGCCGACGTAAACCTCACGCCCGTTGGTGGCGATCGCGGAGCCGAATGCGCCCTGCGCGGCGAGTGCTACGGGAGCTGCACTGAAGGCGACGGCGAGCAGAAGCATGGTGCGATGCGACACGAATGGATTCTCCGAAAGGTTAGGGCTGGCGGCAAGACTAGATTGGCGGTGTGGCCATCATCGACAAGTTCGCATTCTTGACGTGGCTGCGGGCGATCAGGCGAAGAGCTGAGAGGATTGGGAGCTAGAAGGTGGTGGCGGTCGCATGCCCGCCAGCGCTCGACCCGCATCGGTCCAACGCGAGCGCAACCATTCGGTAAGCCACAGCGGCAGCGTACGCGTGCGCTCGAGCGGTTCTTCACCGATCGTCGGCTTCGCGCCGGTGAGCATCTCGCGCGCGAGCGCCTGCACCGCCGCCATGTCGTTGCGCGGCGTCGCCGGTCTGCCAAGTGCGGTCGCGATTCCCGTATCGGCGACCAAAACGCCTTCGTCGGCGAGCAGCACGTTCTCCGGCTTCAGCTCCCCATGCGCGATCTCGGCGGCGTGCGCGTGCGCCAAACCGCTCAGTATGCCGCGCAGAATCTCGACGGCGCGTGACAGCGGGATCGCGCCGTTGTTGCCGATCCAGGCGCGCAACGTCGTCCCCGGTACGAACGGCCGCGTGTGATACACGAACGAGCCGGCGCGTCCGGCGCCGCGCGGCCGAACCAGATTGGGATGCCGCAGCCGCTCGGCGACCAACAGGACGGCGCGCTCGAATTGCAGATCGTTGATGCCGAGGGACAGCGCGGCGGGCAGAACCTTGACGAGTAACTCGGTGCCGTTCTGGGATTGTGTCGCGACGAAGAGCCGGTATTCGCCCACCGGACGCACTTCACGCTCGATCCGATACAGAGGGCCGAGGGCGTCCGCTAGGGCGGCACGGAGTTCGGACATGGTCGCAAGTTAGCCCGCCTATCCGGGATGGGAAGGGACTACTCGCCCGTTTCCCTTCTAATCCCTTGGTATAGGTTCTGAGCGCGCGTTCGCTCGGCCGCCGAGCCGAAGATCTTCTCCCCATCAAAGCGGCCGTTCTCGATGAAGATCTCCGAAATCTTGGTGCCCGCCGTCACACTTCCCGCGACGTACACGCCGGGAACGCTGGTTTCCAACGTCTCGGCGTTGATCTGCGGCCGTCCCGATTCGGGATCGAACGCGATGCCGATGCGCTTGAACAGCTCGAGATCGGGGTGAAAGCCGATCAGCGGATAGACGCGATCGGCGGGGATGCGCTCTTCGTTACCGAGCCCGCCGCGCACCAGCACGTCGCGCGGCGTGATCAGGACCACCTGGCTGCCGAGGCGCGCCGCGATCTCGCCGGCCTTGATGCGGTTCTCGAGGTCGGGGCGCAGCCAGTACTTCACACTCTTCGGCCACGTGGTGCCGCGATAGATGATCGTGGTGCGCGCACCGGCGCGAAACAGCTGCAGCGCCGCCTCGACCGCGGAGTTCTTGCCACCGATGACGACGGCATCGCGGTTGTACGACAGATGCGCTTCATCGAAGTAGTGATGGACATGCGGCAGCTCTTCGCCGGGTACTCCGAGCTGGTTGGGATGATCGAAGTAGCCCGTCGCCAGCACGAGCTTGTCGTAGCTAATGGATTCCTGGCCCAATCGTGTTTCAACGTGATTTTTATCTATCAGTCTGGTAAACGTGAGAACGCGGATCCCCTCGGCACGCGCGACCCCGCGATAGTACTTGAGCGCTTCTTCACGCGTCGCTTTCGCCCCCGCGCACACGAGCGGATGATTGCCGATCTCGAGCCGTTCGGGCGTCGTGAAGAACGTCATGTTGATGGGATAGCGCACGATCGAGTTGGCGAGCGCGCCGGCGTCGATCACGAGGGGATCGATGCCGCGGCGCTTGGCGGAGATGGCACACGCGAGACCAATCGGGCCGGCACCGACGATGATGGCTGCTTCGTGAGGGAGAGGCATGATCGCGAGAATCTATTCACAGGCTGAAGCCTGTGCTCGGCCAACGTCGTCCTGAAGGACTCATCCGGTCGGCCCTTGCCAAATAGACTGCGCAACAATATTGTTGCGTATGGCCCGACGCGCCCGCAGCAACAAATCACAGGTGAAGCAGCGCTACCAGGTCGCCAAGCTCGCCTTCCCCGACGACGCCGACCTGGCGCGCAGCCTGGGCGTACATCGCAGCGCGGTGGTACGCTGGAAGCGCGGCGAAGCGCCGGCGCCCCAGAACTGGGAACAGCTCGTCGGGTTGGATACCGTCGTGTCGTTATTGGAAGGGTTTTTGGAAGTCGGCTCGATCGCAAAGTGGTTGCGGGGGATGAACGCCCACCTCGGCGACCGCCGGCCGATCGACGTGATCCGCCAGGGCCGCCTGTCCGAAGTCGTCGCCGCGATCGAAGCTGAAAAGGCCGGCGCCTTCGCCTGATGCCGTGGCGGGTATTCCCGTGGGACCCGAACGCGAAGCTCGGCGAGCCGTTTTCTCCCAGTTACATCCATCCCAATCAAGGCTCCGGCCGGTTCGACGTCGCCGGCACGCTGGTCGTGTATCTGGCCGAGACGGCGGTGCACGCGGTGGCGGAGAAGCTGCAGCGGTTTCGCGGACAGAAGATCAATGCCCGCGATCTCGTCGAATCCGGCAAGACGCTGGCGCTCGTCGAGTGTCAGCTGGGGAAGATCAAGCTCGCCGATCTGTGCGATCCCGCCGTGCTCGTGAAGCACGCCATTGCACCGGACGTATTGGCGAGTCGTGAGGCCGCCAAGACACAGCGCGTGGCCGCGGCGCTGCACGAGGCGGGATACCACGGACTGCGCTGGTGGTCCGCACTGTCAGGCGACTGGCATACGATCGTGGTGTTTCAGGGAGACATCGACTACGCCAAGCCCGAGATGCTGACGCTTGGGCACAAGGCGGTCCAGGAAGCTAGTGAGGCCCTGGGGATCCCACGTCTCGCGCTGAGCCGCGAATAATGCCCGCCCTGCTGACGCTCGCCACCGCCCTGCCCTTCGTGGCCTTGCTGCTCACGATCGCGCTGGCGCCGCTCGTCACACCGCAGTGGTGGCATCACAACCGCAGCAAGGCTCTGGTCGCGTTTGTCGTGTGCGTTCCGATCCTCATCTACCTCGGCGTTGCGGCACCACAGGTGCTCATCGAGAAATTGCAGGAGTATTTCGGATTAATCGTCGTGATCGGCGCGCTGTTCATCATTACCGGCGGCATTCACATCCAGGGCTCGTTCGCCGGCACGCCCCTCGTGAACACGGGGCTGCTGGGGATCGGCGCCGTGCTCGCCAACCTGGTCGGCACCACCGGCGCCTCGGTGCTGCTGATCCGGCCGTTGCTGCGTGCCAACAAGGCCCGCAAGCGCGTCGCCCACCTCGTGATCTTCTTCATCTTTATTGTCGGCAACTGCGGCGGCCTGCTCACCCCCATCGGCGACCCGCCGCTGCTGCTGGGCTTCCTCAAGGGCGTCCCATTCGATTGGACGCTGCGCCTCTGGCCGCAGTGGCTCCTGGTCAACGGCATCCTGCTCATCGCGTTCAACCTGTGGGATCGACGGGCGCACGAGCCTGAAGAGAAGGAGCTGATTCACGAGCCGCTGCGGGTGCGTGGCGCGGCATCGATCCTGGGACTCCTCGGCGTGCTCGCGACGATCCTCGGCGCCGGCATCGCGGCCGCGCGTGGCGCGCCGTGGGACGCCGGCATGCAGGAGCTGGCGATCGTGCTGATCACCGTGATCGCCTACATGGGGACGCCGCGCGAGAACCGCGAGCGCAACGCCTTCACGTTCGGGCCGATCATCGAGGTGGCGATCCTGTTCGCGGCGATCTTCGTGACGATGGCGCCGGTGCTGGAGCTGCTCAACATCTGGGCTCGGGGCCCCGGATTCTGGTTGAGCAAACCGGCGCACTTCTTCTGGGCATCGGGCACGCTGTCGAGCGTGCTCGACAATGCGCCGACCTATCTCGTCTTCGCGTCGAGCGCCGCCGGCCTGCAGGGACTGCCGCCGCACGGCCCCTTCATCGGCGCGCTCGCCCTCGATCCTGGCAGCGCCAAGCTCCTCGCCGCGATTTCGACCGGCTCGGTGTTGATGGGCGCGAACACCTACATCGGGAATGCGCCGAATTTCATGGTGAAAGCGATAGCCGAAGAAAGCGGCGTGAAAATGCCGTCCTTCTTCGGCTATATGGCCTACAGCCTGGCGATCCTGCTGCCGATATATGTGGCGGTGTGGCTACTGTTCTTCGGCGGTTAGCACCCCGCTCCAATCCTCTACGAGTTCGTCGACCGTTCTAAGCTGGCTCTTCGGATCGGTCGCATACCACGCCTCGAAGTAGTCGAGTCCCGCCTTATGCGCTTCATCGGTAAATGCCTGGAGCGCGTCGGTCACCCACACCAGGTCGAGCCCCCGCTGGAAGGCGTCGCCGGAGGTGTGGCGCGCGCAGCAGTCGGTGTGCAGGCCCGTGATGTACAGTTTCGTGATGCCGCGCTCGGCGAGCATCTGGTCGAACCCGGGGTTCATGAACGGCGAGTATGTCTGCTTGCCCCACACGACGTCGCCGGGCTCGGGCCCGAGCTCTGCCACGATTTCCGCTTCGTGCGAGCCGGCCATCGAGTGCGGCGGCCACTTGCGGAGCTCTTTGTCTTTGGGGGTGTGCGCGTCGGTCGCGTAGATCACCTGGATACCGGCCGAGCGTGCCGCGGCGAGCAACTTCGCGAGCCGCGGGATGATGCGTTGCGCCCGCTGTTGGTACCCGGGCCCGCCGGCGTCGGCAATCGTGCCGCCGGGATACACGAAATCGTTCGCCATGTCGATGACGAGAACTGCTGCTGCGGACTGTGACATTGCAAGCTCCCATTGGTGGAAGGATGAATTCCAGCGGAGGGCCGATTGGGCAACGCCTCTCCCGCCGATCAGAATTGTAATATGATAGACAAGTGTCTTTCACCCCCCTGCGCCCCCTGCCCGCCCAGCGCCGCGCCATTGAAGCTCCGATGGGCCCGGTCCTCGTCGTCGCAGGTCCCGGTGCCGGCAAGACCTTCTGCCTCATCGCCAGAATCCAGCACCTCATCGCCGGCGGCATCGATCCGCATCGCATCTGCGCCGTCACGTTCACCAACCGCGCCGCCGAAGAGATCGCGAGCAGATTGAAACAGACGCTCGGCGAGCGCGCCGAGGCGATCACGCGCGGCACGATTCACGCGCTGTGCCTTTCATTGCTGCGCGACCACGTCGATGCGGCTGGTCTCAAGAAAGGCTTCGGCGTCGCCGACGAGCTGTACCAGAGCGTCGTGCTCGGCCGGCTGCGCGTGCCGCTGGAGCGGCGCGGCGGCATCCTCAACCGTTTCGGCCGGCACCGGCTGCAGGGGTACAAGCTCCAGCCCGACGAGGCCCGGCTGTTCCGCGAGTACTGCGCCTGGCTCGCCCATCGCAACATGGTCGACTTCGATGAGCTGATCACGAAGGCCGAGCCGCTCGCCGACTTGATCGCGGACCGCTGGGATTATCTCCTGGTGGACGAGTTCCAGGACGTCAACGACGTGCAGTACAGCCTGCTGAAACGGATTGCGGCACCGCACGGCAACTTCTTCGCCGTCGGCGACGACGAGCAATCCATTTTTACGTGGACCGGCGCCGATCCGTACGTGCTGGTGCGCTTCCGGCGCGATTACGAGATCGTCGAGCCGATCATCCTCGACAAGAATTGCCGCTGCTCTCGGCAAATCTTCCAGACGGCACGCCGCGTGCTGGCGCAGAATCCGCAGCTATTCCAGAAGCAGTTGACCGCGGACAGGGAGTCGGCACACGAAGTGTGCGCCTACGCGTTCCACGACGAGGAGGAGGAAGCCTCGTGGCTGCTCGAAGATCTCGTCACCGACCGCGGCAGCGAGGGATTCGGCTGGGGCGACTACGCCATCCTGTATCGCAAGCACAAGGTGGGCGAGTACCTCGAGGGCCGGCTGCTGCGCGCCGGCATTCCCTGCCGCCTGGCCCGCGGCCGCTCGCTGATGGAAGACAGCGTCATCGGCTACGTGATGACCGCGCTGCGCGTGGTGCGCAATCCAGCGGATCCGGCGGCGCTGCACGCCTTCGCGCAGAGCGTGCTGTCCCAGCACTTCCTCCAGGAAGTCGAAGCCGCGATCGGGTCGGGCGACTTTCTGGTCAACGTGCGCGCCCTCGCCCAACGCCGTCCCAAGCACGACCCCGACACGAAGAAACTGTGGCGCCTGGTGTTTCAGATCGAGAATCTGCGCTCGCTGCCGCGCTCGCACGGGACGCTGTCCGCCGTCATCGATGAAATCCTGTCGCAGTCCGTCGGCCCGTTCAAGAACGTGCTCGAGGAGCGGCACGACGAGCTGAGCGACCCCGCTGAGCTGCCAGAGGCTCGACGCGTCGCCGACGAGATCGAGGGAGCGCAGGAGATCTCGTTCGCGCCAAAGGGTGGAGTTGAAATCGCCCTGCGGGGGATGTTGGGAGCAGCTGGGTATCGGCGGCTGCCTTCGACCCCAACGGGAACGGTCATCGACGCAGACGCGCTTACGGTCTTCAAAGCTCTCCAGCTCCTGAACTCCAAAGACATCGGGACGCCTTTGGAGCGCTACGTCACGTTCGACTTCGAGACGACCGACGACGACGTCGCGACGTGCGGCGTCGTGGAAATCGGCGCGGCCCGTGTCGTCGGCGGTGAGATCGTGGATCGCTTCCACGCGCTGGTGAATCCGTTCCGGCCGATCTCCGCGAAAGCGACGCAGATTCACGGCTACACGGATGCCGACGTCGCAGCCGCCCCGCTTTTCGCCGCAGTGTTCCCGCAGTTTCAGGCGTTCGTGGGATCGGACGTGCTGATTGCCCACAACGGCCACCATTTCGACATCCCCGTACTGCAACGGTTGGCCGCGGGCCAACCGGGCGTCGCCACGCTGGCGTTCTACGACACGCTGCTGCTCGCGCGCTCGTTGTCGCGCGTTGGGGCGTCGCAGACAGACCTCGCGCACCGCTTCGGCATCGACTGTGGTCGCGCGCATCACGCGCTGGACGACGCCGTCACCCTGGCGCAGGTGTACCGGGAGCTCGAGAAGCAGCGCGCCGTGCGGGCGCGCAAGGCGGTGCTGGCGAACGTGCTCGACTACCTCGGGCTGGCGCTCGCGCTCGAGGACGGACCGAAGTCCGGCGAACGGGCCAATCTTTTCAACACCGCGCGCTTCCAGACACTCGGCCGCTACAGCGATGCGCTCGAGTTCTACGCGATGGAGCGCGAGCGCCGCGGGTCCACCGCACCCACCGTCGACGAAGTGATTCAACGACTGGGCGGGCGGGCCTTGATGACGAAGCTGCGAGCGGAGCCCGATCCGGCGCAGCGATATCCCGCTGCGTTGGCTCGGCTTCGGGCGCTCATGGATGATGGCGGTGCGAATCTGGAAGACGGCATCGACCGTTTACTCGAGCGCGTCGCGTTATCCAAGTCCGAAGGCGACGCGGCGGCGCCCGATCGCGTCAATCTGCTCACGCTGCACTCGACGAAGGGCCTGGAGTTCTCGCGCGTGTACATCGTGGGCGTCGAGGATTACGAGATCCCCGGTTACCAGGCGACGACGAACAACATCAAGGACGAGATCGAAGAGGCTCGGCGGCTGCTCTACGTCGGCATGACACGCGCGCGGGAGCGGTTGATTCTGACACGCTGTGAACGGCGGTCCGGCAGGGATGCGGGCGGCGCGATGTTCTTGGAGGAGATGGGCCTCGCGCTTACTGCGGCGCTTTGATCTTCAGCGGCACTATCACCGTGCCCCATTGCAATCTCAGCATTGCGGAATCGGCATCGACCATCGGGAAGTAGTAGGTCAGGGTCTCCATATGCGGACCAGTTTCCGTACTCACACTCACACGCAGCGCATCCTGCGACTCACCGGGATAATTCGTGTGCCAGCCACCTACGCCGCGATTGAAGATCACCGTCCACGGCTTCGACTCTTCCGGAATCGTCCACAGCGTGTACCGTCCTGCCTTGAGCGCATGCCCGTCGATCGTCACGTCTTTGCTGAACGAGATCGTCGTCGCCGAGTCGGCGCCGGGATGCCACATGCGCCCCCACCGCACCAGCGTGCCGAACAGCTCGCGGCCGCGGGCGACGGGGCGATTGTAGGAAATGGAAATGTCGGTCGAGCCGACGCGTTGAGTAATGGAACCATGCTGACTGCGCGGCACCTGCGCGTTGACGCCGCGGGAACTGATGGGCAAGATCAGGCAGAGCATGCCGAGACTCAGCGTACGCACGTGGGAGGCTCCGATGGCTAGCAGCGAATTGCAGACATTTCTCGAAATGTGGCAGGCCGAGGCGCAGAAGACCATCGCGTTACTGCGCGCGCTGCCGGCGGGTCAGTACGATTTCCGCCCCGATCCGGGCGGGCGATCGCTCGGTGAGCTGGCGTGGCACCTCGCCGAAGCCGACGGCTACGTCACGTACGGCATCGAGCAGGGAACGTTCGCTCAAGGGTCCAAGCCGCCGGGCATCGAACGGCCGAAAACCATCGAAGCGCTCGCCCCGGGTTACGAACGGATTCACGCTGATGCAGTGCAGCGCGTGAAACGTCTCAGCGCCGACGATTTGAATCGCAAGCTCCGGTATTTCGACACCAACGATCGTACGGTTCGCGACCTGTTGTGGTCCGCCATGCTGTTCCACAACATCCATCATCGCGGGCAGCTCTCGCTGATGTGCCGGTTGTCGGGCGGCGTTTCTCCGGGGATGTTTGGTCCCAATCGTGAGGAGTTCGCGCGGCTGCGAGCCGCGGCACGCGCTGCGGCTAAGGTGTGACTATTTGCCGGCGGCGTGCAGGCGCCGCACGGTGTCGATCGTGTCGGCCTCGTCGGGCTTCTTGTCGTCCCGATAGCGGATCACGCGCGCGAATCGTAGCGCCAGCCCGCCGGGGTAGTGCGGGCTGTCTTGCAGGCCGTTGAACGCGATCTCGACGACGAGCTCCGGCCGCACGTGCACTACGATTCCCTCGCGCCGAGTCTCGAGCTCGAGCAGACGCTTCGTCTGCCATTCGAGTAGCTCGTCGGTGAGCCCCTTGAACGTCTTGCCGAGCATCACGAATCCACCGTTCGGATCGCGCGCGCCGAGGTGCAGGTTGGAGAGTTTGCCGTGGCGCCGGCCATGCCCCCACTCGGCGGCGAGCACGACGAGATCGAGCGTGTTCGCCTTCTTGATCTTGAACCACGCCCCGCCCCGCCGGCCCGCTTCGTACGTGGACTCGAGACCTTTGGCCATGAGGCCTTCCTGGCCGGCGGCGATTGCGGCGTCAAAGAAGCTCTGCGCCGCGCTGGCGTCTGCTGTGACGATGTGCGGGGGGCGGTGCGCCTCGGGGAGCAGCTTGGTGCGGGCCGAGTACGGCTGATCCAATAACGACGCCCCGTCGAGATAAAGGATGTCAAAGAAGAACGGGACAGCGGATCCGAGCCCCTTCATCGTTTCTTGAAAGCGCACCGGCCGCTTGTCCGCCGACAACACGATCGCCTCGCCATCCAGGATCACTTCGGACATATCCATGATTGTCGATATGTCGACTACGGCGGGGAGCTCCGCGGTGATGTCGTTCAGCGTGCGCGAGTAAATTCGTACCTGCTCGCCTTTTTTGTGTACCTGAATCCGGATGCCGTCCAGCTTATACTCGAACGACGCCGGGCCCAGCTCCGCCAACGCGTCATCGACGTCTGTCGCCGTCTTGGCCAGCATCGGCTTGAGCGGCCGGAACAGCTCGACCTTGAAGCTCGACAGGTCGCCGCTGGCCACGGCGCCGAGGTTGCCGGCCAGCATCACGGCGCGACGCACGTCACTCGCGGGCAGATCGCGCGCCTTGGCGACCGCTTCGACCATGATTCCTTCGAGCGCGCCCTGCCGCAATTCTCCCGTCAGTAAGCGCAGCAAGAAGTCTTGTTCTTCGGCCGTGGCCCGGGAGAAGAGATCGCCCAGCAAGCGCCGCTTCTCAGTTGCTGAGCCCTTCCCCGCGGTCGTGGCGATCTTCTCGAGCGTCGCATCGACGTCGTGGATCTGCAGGCTCGGCGTCTTGGCGACATGCGACTTCGCCTTTTGCAGCGTCGCCCACCCGACGCCCACCTTCGCTTGCCGGATCGTGCCGGAGAGATAGGCGATCGCGAGCGCGATCTCGTCGGGCGCCGCCTGCTTCAGGAGATCGGCGAGGAGCTTGATCTTCGCGAGGCGGCCCGACGTCGCGGCGACTTGGGATGACGTGGAGACCAACGACGATAGGAGCACCCCGCAATGTACCCAGGCTGAAGCCTGGGCTCGGCCTACACTGTCCTTAAGGACAACGTTTGCCGAGCGCACCCTTTAGGGTGTGTAATCAACACCCACAGAAAAAGATCACGAACGTCGGCCACTCGATGTAATACGCGATGTCGGCCGGGACGGCGAAGAGCGCCCCCGCCGCGCGTAACTGCGCGCCCGAGAGCGGATGGCCGCCGGGACCCACGGCCGTGGTGCCGGTGGCGCCGCGGGTGACCAACGCGTAGTCCGTTCCGTTGATCGCCAGCGCCGAAGACCCGTTGAGCCGGCCCGCGTGCGGCGTGAGCAGACCGGACGTCATCGTGATCGAGTCCGCTCCGAACGCCAACGCCAACTTGGCGGTGGCGGTGTTGGCACCGGGGCCCGGCAGCGTGGCGAAGTGCTGAAACCGGATCGCCGGCGAGCTGAACGTCCCAGGGAATTGGCCGTCGAGTCCCAGCGGAATGTTGTACGCACTGCTGAAATCGACGCGCGTCGTGCCGTCGCTCACCCAGCCTTCGACCGTGGCGCATTGGCAGGTGGAGTCGGCGTGGCTGTGCGCGATGAAGTCCGCGACGACCGCCGGCGTGCTGCGCATGTCGGTGACGACGAACCGCAGCGACATGCTGTCGGGGCCGCCACCATTGAACGTGTTATGCGGGTACAGGTCCGCGTAGCCGATCTCCACCGGTGGATACGCGGGCCGGCTGGTCGAATCGCTCACGTAGAGATACAGGCGGATGGCGTCGGCCGGCACGCCGGCGCGGTTCGTGAAGAGCACCTCCCGCAAGACGCCATTCCACTCCAGGCTGCGGCCGAGCAGCGACGTCGACATGTTGTGCACGTCGATGCCGGCCCGATTGATGGGGATAGCCAGGCCGCTGAGGCTGCGCAGCTGCGGCGTGGCGATCGCGCGGTCGATGTGTTCGAGGTCGCCGGCGAGCACGCTCGCGTTGGGAAGGGCGGAACCGCCCGGGGCCGTGCTGTCGGTGCAAGACACAGCGGCGGCGAGCAAGACGACACTCAGCTTACGCACGAAAGTGGAGCGGGTCACGCAGATTCTGGAGCTCGCGATAATAGTAGAGAGCCGTAGGCCGCCGGCCCTTGAACTGCAACGCCCTGAGAAACGATAGCTCCTCCTCCGTCGCCGAGCCACTGAGCAGCGGCTCGCGCAGGAATTCCTGCAGCCCTTTCTCCCGATCGCCGTTCGCGTCGTTGCGTTCGACATACGCAAAGCGTTTGCGCTCGCCGCTCGCGCCGGTGACGGTAATCGCGAAGGTGACGGGATCCCATCCCCACGACGCGACGCTCGCCTCGAGCCGGGCGCGCTGCTTCGGCGTGATGTGCAGGACGTCGGCGCTGACGCCGGCGACCTGGAGCAGCGTCTGCGCGACCAGCCGCTCCAGCTCGCCGAACGACTGCCGCTCGAAGATGGCGCGCGCCTGCTCCGCCTGTGCCGGGACGCATGTGCGGACCAGCAGGTCGCGCAATTCCGGAGACAGCGGCGCGATGTCGCCGAGCCGGCGCTTGCGATCTTCCTTTAATTGTGCCTCGGCGACGCGCGCCAGCTCGCCCGTGGGGAATTTCAGGAAGCGATCCATGCGGTCGTAGATCTCGGTGCGCTCGGGGGCGGGCGGCGCTTTCTTCTGGGTGAGGAGCTGCGACACGTAGGACTCGGTCACGTGCGCGGCGCGCGCCAGATCGCGCTGCTCCAGACCCAGTTCGTCGAGGCGTTGCCGGATGACGACCGCTACATCCATCTTAACCGCCGTTCGTTAATCAGCTCGGAGTTTCGTGCCCAGAAGTTGACAAATGTAGTAAAGTCGGGTACGTTGGGCCATGGCCGACATTCACTGTCACCGCTGCGGCGGGTTCATTGGGAGCCCGGAAGGCACGACCTATCGCGAGCCGTCGGTCACGACGGCACCGGTAGTGCCGCACAGTGCCATGTGTCTCTGTGACCATTCGCTCGTGTACGGCTCCAAGCCCAAACTGGCCAGCACACTGCGAGGTGTCCATCACATCCGCTCGGCGTCCCGCAATTAGCGCGAATCGCGCTGCTGCCCGCAGCCCGCTGGTCGCCGACCGCGGGCCGGCGCGCTGTCCCACCTGTCAGCATTATCTTGAATTCCGCACCGACCGCTTCGGTCGCATGCTCGAGCAGTGCGCGTGTGGCCACCGCGCCTTCGTGGAGCGGCGCAGCGGCAAACGTGAGGAGCCGATGCAGTGAGCAAAGAAGTCCCGATCGAAATCCAGGGGAAAGTCGTGGAGCTGCTCCGCAACTCCACGTTCCGCGTGACGCTCGAGAACGGGCACAACGTGCTCGCCACGATCGCCGGCAAGATGCGCAAGTTTCATATCCGAGTGTTGGCAGGAGATCGGGTGACGCTGGCGTTGTCGCCGTACGATTTGACGCGGGGCAGGATCGTGTTCCGGCATAAGTAGGACCAGCGCAGGGTTGTTGCTGTATCGTCACGCCAGTGACGGCCTCGAAGTACTCCTCGTACATCCCGGCGGACCATTCTGGGCACATAAAGACGACGGCGTGTGGTCGATCCCGAAGGGCGAGTTCGGCCCCGACGAGGACCCGCTCGCGGCCGCGCGACGCGAGTTCACGGAGGAAACGGGGTTCACCGCCTCAGGTGACTTCGTGCCCCTGACGCCGCTCAAGCAGCCGAGTGGCAAGGTCGTGTATGCGTGGGCAGTCGAGGGCGACTACGATGCGACGCTGGTGCGCAGCAACACCTTCGTCTTCAAAGGACGCGAATATCCCGAGATCGATCGCGGGGCTTGGTTTGGATTGGCTGAGGCGCGCAAAAAGATCTTGCGCGGGCAGGTCGGCTTCTTGGAGGAGTTAGACGCCCAACTGCATTAGCGCGCCCTCGTGCTCCAGCAGCCACCGCTTCGTATCCAGTCCCCCGCCGAATCCCGTCAGCTCCCCTTTTGCTCCCACGACCCGATGACACGGCACGATGACGGGGATGGGATTCTTGCCGTTGGCGAGGCCGACGGCGCGGGTGGCGAAGCGATCGCCGAGCTGTTTGGCGAGCGCGCCGTAGCTCGTCGTGGTGCCGTAGGGGATCTGGCGCAGCGCATTCCACACGCGGTGCTCGAAGGGCGAGCCCAGGGCTTCGAGCGGCAGCTCGAACGTGGTGCGGGTGCGGGCGAAATACTCCTCGAGCTGTTGCCGCGCGCGCGCGAGCACGTCGGCCGCCGGCCCCTTGGTCGCTTCCGACCAGCCCGCCTGGTGCGTCGGCGGCGGACCGCGCCGCGACGTCGGGAAGTAGACGCCGGTGATGGCGGCGTCGGAGGCGGTGACGACGAGCTCGCCGATGGGTGTGGCAATGCGGGTGAACGTCAGGGACATGCTGGATAATAGTCAGGTTTCGCCCGCGCGCACCCCGTGACTTCCTGGTTCCCAGCCCCAAATTAGACCCGTGCCCATGCATCAGCGCGCGCGACTCGCGGCGGCCCTGACCGGCCGCTATACGATAGAAGGGGAGTTGGGTCAGGGCGGGATGGCGATTGTCTATCGCGCCCGCGATCTGAAACACGACCGCCAGGTCGCCATCAAGGTGTTCAAGCCCGAGCTGGCCAACGCGCTCGGCCCCGATCGCTTCCTGCGCGAGATCAAAGTCACCGCCCAACTCAGTCATCCGCACATCCTGCCGCTGCTCGATTCCGGCGAGGCCGACGGGCTGCTGTTCTACGTCATGCCGTTGGTCGAGGGCGAATCGCTGCGTCACCGGCTGAACCGCGAGGGCACGCTGCCGCTCGACGAAGCGCTGCGCATCACGCGCGAAGTCGCCGACGCGCTCGAGTCGGCGCACCGCCGCGGCGTCATCCATCGCGACGTGAAGCCCGAAAACATCCTGCTCGAGGAAGGCCACGCGGTGATCGCCGACTTCGGGATCGCGCGCGCGGTCGCCGAGTCCGGCGACGAGCGGCTGACGGCGACGGGGATCGCGGTCGGCACACCCGACTACATGAGTCCCGAGCAGATGATGGCCGGGCGCGCCGGGCCGATCGACGCGCGCACCGACGTCTATGCGCTCGCCGCGGTGCTGCGCGAGCTGCTCGCGCGGGACATTCCGGAGGACGTCGCCCGCGTGCTGCGTAAGGCCCTCGACGACAACCCGGACCGCCGCTTCCCGTCTGCCGCCGCCTTCGCCGCCGCCCTGCCCCGTGCTTCATCGAGCGCCAGCGACCTCGGCGCGCTCTCGCGCCTCGCGCGGCGGCCCAAGGTCGCGATCCCCACGGTGCTCGTCGTTCTCATCGCCCTCTTCACCGTGCTGGCACCCGGCCGGGCGCGCGCGCGCCGCGAGCGCGGCCGCGCGGCACTGGCCCGCGCGACAGCGCTATCCGATTCGGGACGCTACGTCGAGGCGTATGCGGCGTTCTCGGACGCCGAGCGCGCGCTGCCGGGCGACAGCGCGGTCGCAAAGTTACAGCCCAAAGTCGCCGATATCCTGACCGTGACGAGCGAACCGTCCGCCGCGCGAGTGTGGACCCAGCGCTTCGATACAACCGCAGCGCAGCCGCGCGACAGCGTCTTGCTCGGCGAGACACCGATCCGCGAGCGCCGCATGGCGCGTGGCGATTACCGGCTCGTGATCGCCAAGCACGGTTTCGTCCCGATGACCACGATGAGCGCAACGTATGGGACACGGCCGCAGCTGGCGCGCTTCCGCATGGGCACAGCGGTCCCTATCAGCGTGCGCCTGGTAGCGGCGGATTCCGTGCCCGCCGACGTGGTGTTTGTGCCCGGCGGCAGATACCAGCTAGCTGGTCCCAGCATGCCGCTCGGCCAGCAGACGGATCTCGCCGACTACTTCATCGACAAGTACGAAGTCAGCAACGAGCAGTACCGCACGTTCGTCGCGAGTGGCAGCTATCGCCGCGCCGAGCTGGCGCGGTTCGCGGATCGGAGCGGCATGCCGGGGCCGCGGGGCTGGACCGGTCAGGAGTATCCGGCGGGTCGCGGCCGTTACCCGGTCACGGACGTGAGCTGGCGCGAGGCGGCGGCGTACTGCGCGGCGCACGGCAAGCGTCTGCCCACCGTTTTCGAGTGGGAGAAGGCGGCGCGCAACGGTGCGACCGCGCCGGGCGAAGGGGTGATGATGCCGTGGGGGTACGTGCGGCCCGGCGACGCGACCAGTCTACGCGCCAACTTTCAGAGCAACGGTCCCGCGCCGGTCGATGCGTATCCGTTTGGCATCAGCGTGTACGGTGCGTACAACATGGCCGGCAACGCCAAGGAGTGGATCGCGAATCCGCTGCGGGACGGCTACGGCGTCATGGGCGGGTCGTGGGAAGATCCCATCTATCTGTATGCGGCGTTCGGCGGGCTGGCGGCGGACGCGTCGTCGCCGGCCTTGGGTTTCCGCTGCGCGCGCCTCGTCGACACGACCGTGGCCGGGCAGGACCAGGGCGCGTTCCGCATTCCCATCGAAAACCGCACACCGCACTACGCGACCATTGCGCCGGCGGCGTTCCGGTCGTTGCTCGAGCATTACCGCTATGATTCGCGCCCCCTCGAGGTGTCTGTGCTCGAAACCGTCGAGACGCCTGATTGGACGCGCCACAAGATTCGTTACGTGGCGCTCGAAGGCGACACCGCGCTCGCGTATCTCTATCTGCCGCGGCAGGCGGTCGCGCCGTTTCAGACGATGGTGTATCTGTCCAGCACGGCCGCGTTCGCTCAGATCCGCTCGGTTCCGGAGGAAGTGGAGTTGATCATCGCGCCGAACATTCGTGCGGGGCGCGCGGCGCTGGCGATCGTGTTCAAGGGCATGGCCGAGCGTCCGTTCGGGCCGGGGTGGGAGCCGCCCGCGAACAACTCCGTGCGGTTCCGGGATCTGATGGTGCTGCATACGACGGAGCTGCGGCGCGGCGTCGATTACCTCGCCACCCGGCCCGACATCGACATGCGGCGCCTCGCGTATGTGGCGTTGAGCTGGGGCGCGGGTTCACGGCTTCTGCTCGCGGCGGTGGACGAGCGGTTTCACGCAATCGTACTGATGGGTGGCGGCATCGACGAGCGCGTCTCGGCGACCGCGCTGCCTGAGGCGTCGTCGATCAACTTCGCGCCTTACATCCGTCCGCCGAAGCTGCTGCTCAACGGTCGCGATGACGAAGAGGATCCGTGGGTCACGCGAGGGCTGTCACTCTGGAATCTGCTGCGCGAACCGAAGCAGCTCGTGCTCGTGCCCGGGGCCGGGCATCTCGTGC
>Ga0137415_10000594_pt1 | contig 35286 bp, 26 predicted proteins | sample CZODoug3_1_1_16f_FD_183082 | JGI IMG/M metagenome (GOLD analysis project Ga0137415, IMG submission 183082) | Vadose zone soil fungal communities from Angelo Coast Range Reserve, California, USA - CZODoug3_1_1_16fungal (Hybrid Assembly) | ecosystem: Environmental > Terrestrial > Soil > Vadose...
TTGATCCTGCGCGGGTAAATCCAAATGGGGGCGCGATCGCGCTCGGCCATCCGCTCGGCTGCACCGGTGCAAAACTCATGGCGTCTCTTGTGCGCGAACTCGAACGCCGCAAAGCGCGCTACGGCATGGTGACCATGTGCATCGGCGGCGGCATGGGTGCCGCGGGGATCTTCGAGCGCGTATAACTCTTCAGCTGCCCGACTTCCACAGGCCGACAGTGTTGCCACTGCGACAAGTCACCCCTTTAGGTCGCCAAAACTTTTGTCGGGCGAACTAAGCCGTCGAGGCATGGAGCCCTTGCCAAATACCCATCCTGACTCAACAGGCTATTGCGAAAACCACGGCGCTATGGGTAAAATTTCGTGTCTGGGATTTTCAAACGGTTGTTTGAATTTGCAAGCGGCCCTGTGCCGGCAAGGAGCATCACCAATGGCCACCTCCGTTCTGACCAAACCCGCCGCAAAAGGCGGGAGCTTTCTGCTGGAATCTGCCGCGCCCACGGACATTTTTACTCCTGCGGACCTTTCGGACGACCAGAAGCTGATCGGGCAGACAGCGGAAGAGTTCGTGATCAAGGAAGTGCTGCCGCTGGCGAAGGACCTGGAAAACAAGAAGCCCGGCCTGATGGCGGAACTTGTACGCAAGGCAGCGGAGCTGGGATTGATGAGCGGAGGGACGCCGGAAGAGTATGGCGGCGCGGGCCTGGACAAGATTGCCACCACGGTGCTCACGGAGAAAATTTCCATTTACGGCGGGTTTGCGGTAACGCATGGAGCGCACGCCGGCATCGGCACGCTGCCGATCGTTTATTTCGGCACGGAAGAACAGAAGAAAAAATACCTGCCCAAACTGGCCAGCGGAGAAATGATCGGGGCTTATTGCCTTTCGGAGCCGCAGGCCGGAAGCGACGCGCAGAATTCGCTGACGCGCGCGGAGCTGAACAAGGAAGGCACGCACTATATCCTGAACGGGCAAAAGATGTGGATCACCAACGGGGGCTTCGCGGATCTTTACGTGGTGTTCGCCAAGGTGGATGGAGAAAAATTCACCGCGTTCATCGTGGAGCGCAAATTCCCCGGCTGCAAACCCGGCAACGAAGAGCACAAGATGGGGATTCATGGGAGTTCGACGACGCCGATTTTCCTGGAAAACTGCATGGTGCCGAAGGAAAACGTATTGCACGAAATTGGCCGCGGGCACATTGTTGCGTTTAATGTGCTGAACGCGGGGAGGTTTACGCTGGGGGCTTCGGGCGTGGGCGGGTCGAAACACGTGCTGATGACTGCTTCGAAATATTCGAAGGAGCGCAAGGCGTTCGGCAAACAGATCGGCGAGTTTGGCCTGATGCGGGAAAAACTGGCGGAGATGGCGATTCAGATTTTCGCCGTGGAATCGATGATTTATCGGACCGCGGGCAATCTTGAAGCCGCCATGCATGCCGCGTCGGGCTCCGGCGACAAGGCGCAGAACACGATGAAGGTGCTGGAGGAATACGCGATCGAGAGTTCTATTTCGAAAGTTTACGGCAGCGAAATGCTGGACTTCGTGGTGGACGAAGCCGTACAGATTTTCGGCGGCTACGGCTTCCACGAAGACTATCCCGTTTGCCGCGCGTATCGCGATTCGCGCGTGAACCGAATTTTTGAAGGAACCAACGAAATCAACCGGATGCTGATCATCCAGATGCTGATGAAACGCGCCATGGGCGGGCAGCTGGCGCTGATCCCCGCGGCGATGAAGCTGGCAGACGAAATTCTTGCCGGGCCGTCGTTCGAAGAAGCGCCAGAAGGCGCGCTGGCCGAAGAAGCGCGCACCGTCGCCAACTGCAAGAAAATGTTTCTGCAAGCGGCCGGTGGCGCGGTGCAGAAATTCCGCGAAAAGCTGGCGGACGAACAGGAGTTGATTGGCGCGCTCGCCAACATTGTGATGGAGATTTACGCGATGGAATCGACGCTGCTCCGCGCGCAGAAGGCCGCCGCGAGCAAGGGCGAGGCCGCCTCTTCCGTGATGATTGACGCCGCGCGCGTGTTCATCGCCGACGCCGCCGAGCGCGTGGATCACGAAGCGAAGCGAGCAATCGCGGCTGTGCACGAAGGCGACATGCTGACGACGCAAATGGCCGTGCTGAAGCGCTTCGGCAAGCGCTCTGCAGTGGACACGATCGCGCTGCGCCGCCGCGTTGCCGCAGCCGTGCAATCGCAGGATCGTTATCCCTTCGAAGGCCGCTGAGGAAATCGCGCTTTTTCAGCCGCGCCCGAAGTGTTCGAAACCGGCGATGACCAACCGGGCACAGGTAGAACGATCGAAACTTTTCCCCAATTAGAAGTCGCCTAAACTGGTTAGCAGTCTAGTACTAGGACTGCCTTTTGACCTTTCGCTCTTTTCCCCGGTCCCTGGCCGTGGTGGCCCTTTCCGTGGTAGTGCTCCACGCGTTGTCTGTGGTGTTTCTCGGCACATCCTCCATGGGTTCCCTTCTCGGAAATGCCCTGCAGACATTTTCCAGCTTCCTGGCTGCGGCCATGTGTTTTCAGGCTGCCCGGCGAGCCGCGGGTTTCGGCCGCTCGTTCTGGATTCTGGTTGGCTTTGGCATGGGCGTCTGGGGCTTGGCTGACTTTGGCTGGACATACTATGAGCTTTTCCACCACACGGAGCCCCCGCCCGGCTCGGTGATCCGATTCCTTTTCGACACGCATGGCATGTTCTTTGTGATGGCCATTTTCCTGAATCAGGAAAAAGCGGACTCGAGTGTAGATGTACCGGAAGCACTGGACTTCCTGCAAATCGGCATTCTATTTTTTCTGATTTATTTCGGCGCCTATTATCTGCCTGCTATCAATCTAGGGTATCAGGGAGCGCTGGCGCGGGAATTTCAGGTCATGACGGCCGCAATGTCCGGCATCTTTCTCCTCGCTCTGATTCAGTGGAGACGCGGCGTCACCCGCGAGGGAAAGAGGCTTTATGGGGGACTTGCCGCATACATTTTGGTCTATGGAATCCTTGCGACCGTTGTTTCCCGGCTCCAGGTGGCCCATGAAACGCCGACCGGGACCTGGTATGACCTGGGCTGGTCGGTGCCGCTGCTTTTTGGCGCATTCTGGGCGGCCAGTTGGCAGCCGGGCACTGAATCGGAATCTCATCTAAGGAAACGCAACCACACTTTGAGCGAAGCGCTGGTCAACAATGCGATGTTTTTCTTCGCGCCGATGATCATCCTCCTGCAGGCGGCGCAGCTTGGACCCGGCCTGAGAGCCATCCGCTTCACTGTGCTGGGCATTTCGTTCAGTTGCTATGCGGTGCGCATTGGCCTGACGCAGTACCGCCAACAGCAGGATGAAGAGACGGTGCGGCGCCAGACGCTGGCGATGGACTCTTCCGTCGAAGGAATAGGAATTCTGGATGAAAAGGGAGTGCATAGTTACGCCAACTCCGCTCTCGCCTCGATGCTGGGATTGGATTCACCCCATCAGATAGTCGGACAACCATGGAGGGTTGTGTACGCGTTCCAACCTCTCGGCGAAATGGAATCGCAGATTCGCGAGGGGCTGAAGGAGAGCGGCAAATGGAGTGGAAGTTTGAAGTTGCGACGTCCGGATGGCAGCAGCATTCCCGTTGAGTTTCACGTAGGGCGCATGCCGGACGGCGGCACTGTATGCGGCTGCCGCGATCTTTCGCAACACCAACAGGCGGAAAAAGCACGAGCCGACGCGGAAACCAAGTACAGAATGCTGGTCGAGCACGTCAATGCCATAAGCTACATCGCGGAAATCGGCATCCACGGCAGATGGTATTTCATCAGCCCGCAGGTGGAAAACATTCTTGGTTATACGCCGGAGGAATGGCTGGCTCTTGCGCCCAACTGGGACCAGAACATTCACCCGGACGATCTGCCGGTGGTTCTCGCCGCCGAAGAGCAAAGCCAGAATGGGTTTCCCTTCCAAGCGGAATTCCGCGTAAATCGAAAAGACGGGCGAGAGGTATGGCTGAGCGACACGGCAGTGATCGTGCAAGGCAGCGATTCCCACCCGGTGATGGAAGGCATCATGGTGGATATCACCGAGCGAAAGGCGCTGGAGACGCAGCTTCAGCAGTCGCGGAAGATGGAAGCGGTGGGACGCCTGGCCGGCGGGATCGCCCACGACTTCAACAATCTGCTGACGATTATTTCTGGTTACACCGAGCTGGCTTTGAGCCGGCCGCAGCTTCCCGGTGAAGCACACGCCGACATCGAGCGGATTGAGAATGCGTCGGGGCGGGCAGCAGCGCTGGTGCGGCAGTTGCTGGCGTTCAGCCGCAAACAGGTGTTGCAACCGAAGATACTGGATTTGAATAAGATTGTGTTGAACCTGGATTCGCTGCTGCGACGCTTGATGGATGAGCGAATCGACATGGTCACACGGGTGAAGGACGATCTTGGCAAAGTTAAGGCCGACCCTGCGCAGGTGGAACAGGTGATCATGAACCTGGTGGTGAACGCGCGCGACGCGATGCCCGAAGGCGGACGGCTGGTGGTCGAGACTTGCAACACCGAACTTGATGCCAACTATGCGGTGGAGCATGTCTCCGTGAAACCCGGGCGCTACGTGATGCTGGCCGTCTCGGACACGGGTGTGGGAATGGATCGGCAAACGGTGGCGCATATTTTCGAACCGTTTTTCACGACCAAGGAAAGTGGCCGCGGGACAGGACTTGGCCTTTCGACGGTGTATGGCATCGTGAAGCAGAGCGGCGGCTACATCTGGGTCTACAGCGAGCCGGGCAAGGGCAGCACCTTCAAAGTTTATCTCCCACGAGTGGATGAGGTTCCCGACGCCGTTGCCACTGCCGGGGCCGCCCCACGGGCGGAACGAGGAACGGAAACGATATTGATTGTGGAAGATGAGGAAGCCGTGCGGGAACTCATCCAGACGGTGCTGACAGAGAAGGGTTACGACGTGATTCCGTCCCTTGATCCCCAGCACGCCGAACAGATCGCGGCGCGTTTCCCGGGAGAAATTCATCTGCTTTTGACGGACATGGTCATGCCCGGCACCAGCGGACGCGAATTAGCAGAGCGCATTTCGGCTCGGCGTCAAGGGATTCGCGTCCTTTTCATGTCCGGCTATACCGATAACGTGATTACTAGCGGCGGGATGTTGGAAGAGGGCTTGGCATTTCTTCAGAAACCATTTTCACCGGGGGCGCTGGTTCAGAAAGTGCGCGAAGTGCTCAGCCAGACTCCTGCGGTTTAGTTGTTCCTCTCTGAATACCTGCAAGAAAATTGAGAGTCATTGCGGGGTTGTTGTCGTTGGTGCCGGCACCGGTGCGGGCGTGGGTGTTGGATTTGGGCTTGGCGGTGTCGTGGGTGTTGTTGCCGGGGAAGCTTCCTTCGGCTTGCCGATGCTGTTCAGAGTTTCGACGTTGAAGCGCTTATAGTCCGAATAGCGGGTGATGGCGTTCAGCTTGAATCCCTTCACCAGGAGAACTCGTGCTCCGACGTGCGCTTCTTCGTAGGTGGGCAGCCAGACTTCGTTATTCAGGTACGCCTGCTCGAAGACAAAGCTGGTGCCTTTCTGGACGCTGGCCAGAATTCCGCCGCCGAGGTGAAAATCGCCGACGAAATAGGCTTCGAGCCGCGCTACATCGTTGGCCTTTTCGTCCACCCAGACGACACCGGCCAATTCTTTCACCAGGCGTTCGACCAGGTTTTTGGCTTTGTATTCGGGATTGGGCTCGAAGTCGAAAACCAGCACGTCTTGTCCGCGAAAACGCTCGCGGCGCGGATTTACGAACTGCGAGGTTCGGAGAAAAACTTCGATGCCCGGCTCGTCTTTCTCTTTCTCGTCTTTTCCCTGCTCTTTGGCCTTTTCCGCTTTTTCCTCTTTTTTCTTGCTTTGTTTCTGGACTTCTTCGATGCGCTTTTGCGTCTGCTCGTTTTCCTTCTTTTGTTCGCTTTCGCTCAGGTCCTTGCCGTCCTTCTTCGTCAGGGTAGAAATCTCTTCGCCGTCGAGATAGAAAAAGGTGAATTCCTTGGCTTCTTTCTTGGTCACCTTGCCGGTTTTATCGTATTCCGTTTCTTCTTCCAGGCGCGTGCCGGCATAGTTCTCCTTGATTTTGTCGATCTGCTTCTGGTTGGCGTCGAGTTGTTCGAAGAGTTTTTTCAGGTCGGGCAGCTTCACTTGCGACTTCATCGGAAAATCGAAAACGCGCTCGCCGATGGTTTCATTGACGCCGACGCGGGTGACGCTTACCGAGTAGGCATCGTTTCCACGCTTCAACTCGATTTTGTAAGGCACTTTGAGGCCGTTCACCGCGCGGTAGTCGTCATAATAAATTTCACGCGGCGTCCCGGCGATTTGCGCCTTCTCTTCCAGGATCAGGTGGGTTTGGGCATCGAAAAATACGCGCCACTGCACGCCTGTCGGATAGGTTAATTCCACTTCCTGCGCGGGGCGGCCCCGCACTTGCGCTTCTCCCTTATAGGCAGCGCCAACTTTTCGCTTGCCCAGAGATTCGAGACGCGCGTTGTAATATTGGGCGGCGGCTTCCATCTCCAGCGCGTCGTGGCCGAGCAGCGTGGCGATTTCTCCGTCGGCCCCCTGATGCCAAGCGGATTTGCCGTTGTAGGACTCGATCAACGTATCGCCATACGCGCGGAGTTCAGTGTAAAACCGGTTGGGCCGCTTTGCCTTGAACGTGTAGGTTCCGGGGGCCGCATCGCCGATGGAGGCGACGCTCCCATCAATGGCTAGGGTCTGTAAACGCGAGACGGCCTTGCTTCCGCCGACGGCTTTCAGATACTGGTCGATTATTTTTTGCGCTTCATCGGCGCGCGCCGGGACACCGAACAAAGTTGTGAGAATCAGAGAGAATGCGATGAACATGGATTTGCGCATGGCTATCCACTCTTAGATACTCCAAATTATCCAAAAAGTTGCGGTGTCGGAGGCAACTTTTTCTCGATTCCTCGTATTGCCTCAGTGGGCGGCCTTGGGACGGCTCAAATACTTTTCGTACAAGGCCTTTTGTTTGTTGTCCGTGGATGTGAGTTGGCCCTTGATTAAGAGGTAGCGGATGTCGGTGGTCACTTCGAGGGGATCGCCGTTGGTGACGATCAGGTTGGCGGTCTTGCCCGTTTCCACGGTGCCCAGTTGCGCGTCGAGGCCAAACATTTGCGCGGGATAGAGCGTGACCGCCTTGAGCCCTTCTTCGTAGGGCAGGCCGTGCGCGATGGCATTGGCAGCGTTTTGGCCGAGGCGGCGGGCGAAGCTGTTGTCGAAGCTGCCGAAGGCGATTTTTATGCCGGCTGCGCGAAGCTCTTCGGGCTGGGTCAGCAAACGGTCGTAGGCATCGTCTTCTTCGGGAGGTTCGCCCAGCGTCGGCCGCAGAATGACCGGTACACTTTTTGAGCGCAGCAGATCTTTCTCTTTCCAGGCTTCTGTGCCGCCCGCGAGAATAATTTTCAATTTTTGTTTGTCGCAGAATTCCACGGCGTCGCGAATTTGGCGCGCCCGGTCCGCAAAAATCAGCAGCGGCATCTCGCCGCGAACGACGGGGCCCATCGCTTCGAGCTTCACATCGCGTTGGAAGCCAGTGCCGGGGCTTTGCAGAGCTTGCGCATAGTGGCGGGCCTGCTCGACATAATCGGCGAGTTCGTTGACTTGTTTGTCGTACTCTTTCTTTGCGTCCGCGAACGGCTTCTCTTTAATCGAGAAAGTTGAAAAATCAAAGGAACGCGTCTCGATGCCCGGCCAATCGACCACCATGGCCGCGTGCTTGTTAATGAGCATCTCTTCGGCAGTCCATCCTGAAAGGTGAATCGCAGAGGCCTGGCCACCCACCAGATTGCTGGCGCCGCGGCTATCGAAGCCGCCGCTGGCCGGCGCGGCGATCACTTCGGTGATGCCGGAGGCGCGGGTGACGGGAATGTGAGCGCTGGAGGGAAGAATTGCTGTTGCGGCGGTCACATCCGGATTGAACGAACCTGTCTCTGTGGTATCCACAGTGGCATTCACGGCGCCGATTTCGCTCAGACCCATTTGCGTGACGGGGTCGAAGAGGCCGGGATAGACCTGCAGGCCTTTCGCGTCGATTACCTGCGCTCCGGCGGGAATCGGGATGCCCGCGCCGACGGCGGCGATTTTCCCTGCATGAATCACGACCGTACCGTCTTCGATTGGCGGTCCCGCGAGGGTAAAGATTTTCGCATGCGTTATGGCAATATCGCCGGCGGTAAAAGTTTGCGCCTTGCCGGCGCCCGCGCCAAGGAGAGTCAACACCAGAACTGCACCAAGGAAATTCAGGAGGAGGCGTTTCACTGCGCACCTCCCTGACCCGCGTCGTCTTGCGGAGGCTTTGGTTTGTCTTCAGGTTTCTTTTCTTCTGATTTCTTCTCGTCTGGCTTTTTCTCTTCGGCCTTCTTCTCTTCCGGTTTCTTCGCGCCGGCCTTTTTTTCTTCCTCTTGTTTCTTCCGTGCTTTCTCGAGGAGATCTTTCTTTTCTTTTTCAAGTGCGGCGCGCCCGGCTATTTCTTTTTCCCGGTCAAAGTAGACGCGGCCGTCGATCAGCGTTTTCTGCACCACGGCGTAGGCGCTGAGCGGATCGTGATTGTAGATGGCCAGGTCCGCGTCCTTGCCGACATCAATCGAACCGACGCGCTTTTCGATGCCCAACTGGATGGCGGGATTCAGGGTGACGAGCTTCAACGCCTCGTCGTGCGTCAATCCTCCATAGAGGATGGATTTCGCCGCTTCCTGATTGAGGTGGGTCGCTTCCGCCGCGTCGTCTGAATTAATCGAAACGAGCACACCGCGCCTGGTCATCAGCGCCGCGTTGTACGGAATGGCCTCATACGCCTCTACCTTGTACGCCCACCAATCGGAAAAGGTGGATGCGCCGGTCCCCGCTGCCGCTATTTCGTCGGCGACTTTGTAGCCTTCCAGGACGTGCTGTAAGGTCTGCACGTGGAAACCGAACTCCTTGGCTACGCGCAGGAGCATGAGGATTTCATCTTCGCGGTAGCAGTGCGCGTGGACGTACCGTTTACCTTCGAGCACTTCCACCAGGGGGTCGAGCTTCAGATTGCGGCGCGGCGGAATCGCATTCTTCTCGCCGGACGCGACACGCTTGTTGTAGTCGTCCCAGGATTTTTTGTAGTCGCGGGCTTCGGTGAAGGCGCCGCGGATGGTCTCTTCCACGCCCATGCGCGTGGCGGGGTAGCGCTCCGGCGCGCCGCTGACGCGGAAATTCGAACGTTTCGGATTTTCGCCGAGAGCAAACTTGATACCGGGGAGCGCGCCTTCAAAGGGGAGTTTCGCGGCGGGTTGTCCCCAACGAAGCTTGATGACGACGGTCTGCCCTCCGATGGAATTTGCGGAACCGTGGAGGATGTTTGCGGTGGTTACGCCGCCGGCGAGATCGCGCCAAATCGAGATGTCGTCGGAGTTGAGCACATCGGCGATGTTCACCATGGAGGAGACGGACACGGAGCCTTCGTTGACACTGCCGTCAACAGCAATGTGCGAATGGCAGTCGATGATGCCGGGCGTAACGAACTGGCCGGTGGCATCAATCACGACCGCGTCCGCCGGAGCTTTCAGGGTACCGCCGACCGCGGCGATCTTTCCGTCTTTGATCAAGATGTCGCCCTTGTCGATGGTGCCGTGGGAAACCGTGAGGATCGTGGCGTTGCGAATCAGAATCACCGGCGCGGCCGCATCCAATGAGGCGCCGCTGGCCGGCTTTTCCCTGGCGCTGAGGAGTCCCGCGGTAGCGACCAGAAACGCGGCGGCAAGGCACAAGATGTTTGCGCGCGTCTTCATTGCGCACCCCCCGCCTGCAGAGATGCCATTCGTGCGGGCTTGGTGCCGCTGAACTCAAAGGTATAGCCCATCGCCTGAATCGAACCCTTCATGGAAGTCCCCTCGAAAGTGCCGGTGAAAATCACATCGCTCGAGCTGCCTTCGAGCGAGATGTTGATCGCGAACCTGAATTTGTCTCCGCTGACCCAGCCGCTGAATACGCTTCCGGTTCCGTGATCGCCGGTGACGCTGCCGGTCAAGGTGCCGTCGGGCTGCATGGCGAGATCGGCGGTGGCTTCTTCCTGGCCCTGCGGCGTCGTAAAACTCAATTTCCACTTGCCGGTCAAGTCGCCCTTCGGCGGCTCGCTGGGCCGCAGGGATTCGCGCACTTCGTATTTTCGCCCGTCGACGAAAACTATTTTCACTTTGGTTTTCTTGTCGAAGAGATCGCCGTCGGTGACTATGAGATTGGCGATCTTTCCGCTTTCAATCGAGCCGAGAATTTCCGCCACGCCAAACATTTCCGCGGGCGAAAGTGTCAGCGCACGGAGAGCTGCTTCGGGACTTAGCCCTGCATCGATCGACTTTTTTACCGCGGGCAAGATATCCTTCGGCGCCGTAATGCCGCCCGAATAGAACGCGAATTTCACTCCGGCTTTGCCGAGCGCGGCTGGTGAAGAGGGCGCGCGGTCGCGAAAGCGAAGCGTGCGCAGCGAAGGTGTCGCCTCCGGGTCACCGTCTTTTTCCGGTTCCGGCCATTTCAGGTCCACCAGCACGGGCATTTTCTTGGCAGCAATTTCCGGCGCAACTTCGTAGCCCATCTGCCCGCCGTAAAGAACTGCATTCAGTTTCCATTCTTCGATCAGCCGCAACGCGCGCCGGATTTGCAGGGAGGTGTTTCCCGGAATGAGCACCACCGGGTGTTTTCCCAGCGCCGCTGACAGGGCAGCGTCGCTGCGATCGTATTTCGGCCGTTCCATGCCGCGAGGATTTTTCTCGTAGATGGCGTCGGCTTGCGTGTCCCAGTTCGTATCCAGCCACACCTGGCGGACATAGGCGATTCCGCCCATCACCGAGCCGGGAAAACTGCGGAATCCTCCGGGAGCTTGCAGCGAAACTGGAATTGCGACGGGTGATTTCACCACCAAATCGCCGGCGCGCTCGCCGCCCAAGTCGAGCACCGCCGCCTGGCCAGGAAACATCCCGGCCTTGGGAGCGGCGATCACAGTCGTGAATCCCGCTGACCGCCAGGTTTCCACTCGCGGATCGCCTGGATTCACTTCATCGGCGGCATTTCGCCACGGCGTGGTCGCGGGACGATCTTCGGGCCCGCGCGAGACAACTTGCTGCGGACGGGCACCGCCATCTCCGGCAGGAGCGGGAGGAGCCGAGGCGGCGACGCCAACGTCGGTGAATCCATCGATCAGTCCGGGATAAACGGTGAGTCCCTTGCCGTCAATCACCCAGGCATCCGGGGGAATGGTGAGGTTCGTTCCTACCGCGGTGATAATCCCGTGCGACACCACCACCGTCGCGTTCTCAAGCGGCGCCGAGGACACCGGCACAACTTTTGCGCCACGAATCGCGAAGGTGCGCGGCTCGCCGCCTTGTCCCCACGCGGCGGAGGCTGCCAGCAATCCAAGCCAAGCTCCAAGAAGCACAAATGCCCGCAGGCGCAATTGAACGCTCCTCCAACTCATGTTTTGCTCCTAGTCTTGCTTGTGTACTTGCCTTTGCGAAGTCCCCGTCGGACTTGCATCCCTCGCAGGTTATTGAGGCTAGTGGCAACGTACGAGAACGTCAAGAGCAAGTGCAAAGAAAAAGAGACGAGGGGAATGGCCCTCGTCTCTTTCTGAAATGAGTTTGTTGCTCGGGCTTACGGTTTCTTCTTGCCGAAGAGGCCGCCGAGTTGGTTGATGGTGTCCGCGGCTGATCCTTTGCTGCCACCGGCCAGGGCGCCGGCCGCGTTGGTCAGGCCGCCCGCTCCTCCGCTCTCGGCGCAGGAAAATTCGGACTTGAGAAGGCTGGCCGCGGCGCCGCCGATGTCCGGCACAAATTGCGGGCTCGCCGTTGTCCCGTGAATCTGCAACGGCACCTTGATGCCGCCGTTCTTGCAGGCTGCGCCGCCGCCGCCGAGCATTTTGCCGACGGTGCCGCCGAGGCCTCCGGCCATGGAACCTGCCGCAGCCGTAGCGACTGCGTTGTTCACAGTAGCCACGAGCTTGAAGTCGAGATTGTTCTTCGCGTCCACGGTGCCGTTACCAACCATGGAGCCGAGCGCCGGAACAACAGCGTCCAGGTTGTCCGCGCGGAGTCCGGTCGTGGCCATGTGCAAATTAGTAGTGAACTTTTCAATGATCAAATCGCCGCCGGACTTGATTCCCGCAAGCGCGCCGATGCCCGACAATTTCTGCCCCAGGTCAAAGCCCGCAAGCTTTCCGTTGAACAAGCCGATCGTGCCATCGGTCACCAGTTTGTCGGTCGGGCCGGAAACGTGGAGGTTCGTGTTCATCGTGCCCGCGCTCAGTCGTGACTTGTCGGGCAGGTTGATGCCGAGGGCGGGAAGGAAGGATTCCAGGTCGGTCGCGGGAAGGCCATCGCCAGTGATCTTTAGATCCACGGCGAAGTCGTCGCCCTCGGACTTATACGTTCCGCTGAGATTGGACTTGGCCTTTCCGATATTCAGCGTTGAGGGATGCAGCACGCCCGCGCCTTTCACCAGATCGTATTTGGTATCGAAATTGACAACCGCCGGAACGCCCGCGGGACTTCCTCCCGCAACCAGCACCGCCTTCGAGAGTTTCAATTGGCCTTTCGTAGCCATTTGGCCCTTCTCGCTGACCAGGTTTGCGTCTATGTCCGCAACTCCACCGAGTCCGAGCGAGGGATCAAGAAAGCCCGTGCTGGCTAGATTGAGCCCGCTGATCGTGAGCTTCACATTCTGCGGCGTAAGCGCGGCGTCTACGGCGTCTACGGGGCCGATTTTGCCATCGATCTTCATGGTGCCGCCGCCTGGCAATTCCATTGAAAACAGGACCGGGAAATTATTCTTCATCGCAACGTCGGTAGCGGTCAGATTCACTTTTGAGTAGACCGTGCGCTTGCGCGAATTTGTGTTACCCAACGTGATTTGGCCGTCTTCGAGGCGCAATTTTCCGATGGAAACTGCTTCCGCAGAATTGCTGCCGGAAGTGGCGGGGGCTTTCGGAGTGGTCTTGCTGGAGGCTCCGCCGATCGAGGAAAAATTCCAGCGGCCGCTGGGATCCTTGAGCATCGTCACCTGCGGATCGACAACGGTAATTTCGGTGACATTCAATTGCTGGGAGAAAATCAGCGGGATCAGCTCCACACCTACTTTCACCGTCTTCGCCGTGAGGAATGGCCCGGAATTAAACTTTGGGTCGTCGCTCACAGAGACGTTGTCAATTCCGACGGACCCGGTCAACAGCGACAAGCTTAAATTGCCAAGTTGCACCTTGCGGCCCAGCCCCTCCGAGGCCTTCGATTCGATGGTTGGCTTGAACTTGTTGATCGGGATCAGGAATGGCACAACAATCAAAATCACGAGTATCGCGACAATGACGATGCCAATCCACTTCAGTTTGCTGCTCATGGGGACCTCCAATGGGGTCTGGGAAGGCGTAGGCGGGCGCCGCAGTCGGATGCTGAGGGGATAATAGCACAGAGAGGTGGTGTTAACGGGGATTCGGGTAGCACATGAAGAGGTCGCGGCGTCGCGGCGTCTCATACTACAATGTGGTGGATGGGGCTGTAGCTCAGATGGATAGAGCGTCGGTTTCCTAAACCGTAGGTCGGGAGTTCGAACCTCCCCAGCCCCACCATAAACATCTGGCATTCTTCCTGGGTTGTTGGCAGAGAAAAAATGAGGTAAGATTGTCTTACCGTGGAAACCAAACTTTCAACGAAAGGCCAGATTGTGCTTCCGGTTCAGATCCGGCGGAAGCTTGGTCTGCGGACGGGAGATCCCTTGGACACACAGGTGGAGGGCGGGCGCATTGTGCTGACGCCGCGAAGGGCTCGCTCACGGAAGGTGATCATCGTGGTTGACCCTGTCACCGGGCTTCCCGTGCTAAGCGCTGGTCCGGAAGCTCCCCAGCTGAGCAGCAAGCAGGTTCGGGAGATTCTGTCCGAATTCCCATGACGTATCTTCTCGACGTGAATACTCTGGTGGCGTTGGGATTCCTGGAGCATGAATTCCATGGGCGAGTCGCCGGTTGGGTTCGCAAATTGGCGCTGAGAGGAATTCCTGACCTGGCGACTTGTTCGATCACGGAACTCGGGTTCGTTCGGGTTCTCTCACAAGCATCTCAATACGGATTTACTATCGCACATGCGCGCGATGTGCTGCTCCAACTGAAGTCAAGCGCTAAGCTGAAGTTCGCGTTCATCCCCGACGATCATGACGTCTCGCACCTGCCCGCCTGCGTGAAATCAGCCAAACAGACAACGGATGGGCATCTCGCGCAACTCGCCAAGGCGAACGGTGCCATTCTTGCGACGTTGGACACCCGAATCCCGGGAGCGTACCTGATTCCCGGACAAAAATTAAAGTCATAGCCGCTGCCGCCGGGAGTGCTGCTGATCCACTGCGAGGTTCGATTGAAGATTTTACTTTTGGGCGCGCAGCGCTTCGAGTGTTGGCATGGAAACCGGCACGGTCAGAGCGCGCTCGGGCTGGTTTTTTCCGTGCCGCAAGGCATCCACAAGCATGTCAATTGCCTGCCCGGTATTCGGCGGGCTGAAAATCGTGGCGCGCAGGAGGCCGCTGCGCAACCAGGCCTGCCCCGTTTTCGGCAAGCCGTCAATTCCCAGGAACGGGACCGATAGCCAGCGTTCGCGGTCCACTTCGTTCGACACTTCCTGAAACGCTTTGCGAATGCCGATGGCCATGGCGTCGTCTTGGGCAGCCACCAGATCGATCACGGTCTTTTTGGTGGTGGTGAGCTTCAGCCAGGAACGAACCGCGCGCTGCGCGCTTTCTTCAGTCCACTGGCCCTTCAGCGTGATCAGGTGCAGGTTTGCGGGCTTCAAGTCCTGCATGCCTTTGGAGCGGTCTTTGGCGGCGGAATTTTCGGAAGGACCCTGCATATAGAGAACCGTGCCGCCTCTGGGAAGCAGCGCGGCGCACTGCTGCGCCTGGATGCGGCCAATTTCGACGTGATCCACGGTCACCACGAACACCGGCGTCTTACCCAGCCCGCGCAACTCCGGAACGTAGGTGGCTTCGCGATTCAAGACCACCCAGGCGATACCCTGGTTGACGGCCGCGCGCGCCACCTGCGGCAAGGCTGTTCCACCAACGGGCTCGAAAATAATCGCGTCGGGACGGTCGGCTTCTTCGGCTTCCTGGATGACTTTCAGAATCTGGGTGCTTTGATTGATTGCGTCGTTGTCCGAATAGATGATCCGGAGATCAATGCCGTGCTTGCGAGCCGCCTGTTCGGCAGCACTTGCCTGTTCAACTTGATAGTCATTGTCGTTCGTGGTGAGTGAAATCAGTATTCGCAGGTTCCCCATGGCCTCATCCGATGAAGTCTTCCTCTTTAACAATACACTTGTGGGCCAAGTTCGGCACGGAAAGTCCCGGCGGAGTTTCGCCGCGGAAAACGGCAGGCGTCCGGATCGAAACTGCGAAGTAGCACTATCAGATTGCCTGCTGACAGTTTTAGGGCTTTTCCCAGTGGACCGAGGTGAATTGCTTGGGATCGAAGACGGCCGGGTCCAGTCTTACGTCACCGTTGATCTCGGTGTATTCCTCGCTGAAGACTTTTTTTCCGTCGAGGTAAACTTCCACCAGCGCGGCAATCCATCCGCCGCCCAGTTTGCGGTAGTCGGCGAAACGAATGTCCTGCGTCTTGTTCGGATCGCTCCGGTCCGGCTCCAGCAGGCGCACAAATAGCATGCGGTCTTTCTCCACCCAGAACTGCTTTGATTTCAGATCGCCCTTTTCCGCGCCGAAAACGTAGACGGGCTTCCCTTCCCAGGTATCTTCGTGGAATTTTCCGGCGTCGAAGCCTTCCTTCTTTGCGATGGCCAGCGTCGCCTCCGGCGTTTGTTTATACACGTCGAATCCCAGCACCAGCAGCATGTTTACCTGCGGAACGTTCGTCTTGACCTGGCCCTCTTTAAACACAGTCACATTTCCATCCACCAGCAGGTATCCGTTCCCGTCCTTCGGCGGCCCGATATCAATGCGCAGTTTTCCCGGCAGCAGCGCCGCTTCGTACCACGTCTCCACTTTCGTCGTACCATCGGGATTATACGTGGTGCTCTTCTGAGTGAAGGTCACCGTTGGATACCACGACGCAGCGTAACGCCCGTGCATTTCCTTCACCAGTGTTTCGCCGCTGTTTACTGCCGCCGGATACCCCTGCGCCAGACCTGCCGTCGTTAAAATCACAGCCGCGATCAACAACCTCTTCGAAGTTTTCATGATTCCCTCTCCGGGCAACCCGAGCTTCCGCGCGCAGCATCCCACCGGTTCCAGACCCTTGGCACTGTACTCGCTTAGACGCGCCCTTTGCCAGAAAATCTCAGTCTATCGGCAATGACTCTTGCCCGGAGCGGTGAAAAATAGTGAAAACTTGCTGGAAGTCAGCGGGAAGGCTGTAAAATAATAGCTGTGATTTCCACAAGAAACGTTCCCCGCCGGAAATCTCCTGGCGGAATCTTCGGCAGTTCTCTCTTGGGCCCCGGGACTCCAGTCTGGTTAAATCTTGTTGCCCTGCTTTGCGCCCTTCCGGCCCACGCTCAGGCTCCGCAGGCTCCCCCCACCGTGAACCCAGAGCATGCCCAATCCGAAGCCGCCCCAGTGGACAGTTCTTCCTTGAGCGCGCAGCTTCCCGACCCGCCACTTCCGGGGACCATCCACGGGACGATTGTCGATCCAAATGGCACCGCGGTTGCCGGCGCCCGGGTGAAGCTCACGCGCCAGGACCAGTCCGCTAACCAGGAAGCGCAATCGGGCGACGATGGGCAATATTCCATCGCGAACATTGCTCCGGGACCGTACCAACTTTCGATTACGGCGGAGGGTTTTGCGACGAAGACTTCTTCCGGCGTCTTGCATTCCGGGGAAAACATTGTTGTCCCCCAAATCACGCTGGCGTTAACAACCGAAGTCACCGAAGTGCGTGTTGAACTTTCGCCGATCGAACTGGCACAGGAGCAGATGAAGGATGAGGAGAAGCAACGTGTGCTGGGCTTCATCCCAAATTTCTATGTCAGCTACGTTCCGAACGCGGCTCCTCTGAACACCCGGCAAAAATTCGAGCTGGCGTGGAAGTCGACGCTCGATCCGGTCACGTTCGGAATCACCGGGGCCGTTGCGGGAATTCAGCAGGCGAACAACCAGTTCAGCGCGTACGGACAAGGGGCGCAGGGCTACGCAAAACGCTATGGCGCGTCATACGCGGACGTAGTTACCAACACGTTCATCGCGGGCGCGATTCTGCCTTCGCTCCTTAAACAAGATCCGCGTTATTTTTATAAGGGTACCGGCAGCAAGCGGTCGCGGATTCTCTACGCCATTGCCAATTCGGTGATCTGCAAGGGCGACAACGGGCACTGGCAGGCAAATTATTCGGCCATTTTCGGGGGACTCGCGGCCGGCGGCATCTCTAATCTCTACTATCCGGCGAACGATCGCGGCGCTGGATTAACGTTTGAAAATGAGGCCATCGGAATCGCGGGCTCAGCAGCGGCCAATCTTCTGCAGGAATTTGTCATCCGAAAATTGACGCCGCACGCTCCTTACAACGCTGCCGCGACTCCTTGATTTTTATTTTCCAACCTGCGTGTTAACAGAAATCGAATGTAGTTGACAATCCATATTTCCCGGCATAGTTTGTTCCAGATTTGTGATTCCGCCCCAATCCCTCGCGCACGGAATCCCCAGTTGCTTCCAACAGGAGAACGATCATGCAACGCACGATCTTGTTTGGCATATTGCTGGCCGCGCTTTTTTCTCTGACGGCGCTTTCCGCTCCGCTATGCGCGCAATCAAACCAGTCCGGATGCATCGCGCACCGACCGAAATACATCGAAGGTGTCTTTGAGGTGAAATATGACTCGGGCTGCACGGGCCACGACGAACCCGAACTTGATCCCGTCTCCAGCCTCCCAGGTTCCGCGAAAGAGTTGACCTGGACCGTCGTGCTTCCAACCGGCGGCGCCTTCCCCGTGTCCGCGACTGGGCCGACTTTTTGGTTTGGCGGCGCGGTAACGGACTCAAAAAGCATCTTTGGCCAATCGTTTGTTGAGTTGCAGTTTTACCCGGACGCCATCGTATCCAGCTGCTCGCAAAGCGGGGGCTTCCAGGTGAAGTTCGCCCCAAACACCTATTCCGTCTGCTCACCCGTTTGGCGCCTGACGTCGACGGGACAGAAGGGCGTGTTTCATGAAACCGCGGCGTTCAACGCAATGCTTACGGATGGTACTGGGCCAAATAACCCGCTCATCATGCATGCGGGTGACACCGTCACCGTGCACTGGTTCACCACCCCGGCCCAGGACGGCTTTCATGTGACGGTCACCGACCTGACGACGAATGGATCAGGGACGATCGTCCTGAATTCTTCCAGCACGGGGCCACTTATGCCCGCATTCGACGCTCAGGCCATCGGCAACGCCCTGGCTTGGGGCAGCGTGAACGATACGCCGAACTCGTTCGTGTGGGAGATCGGGCACGAATCCGTGTTCACGGGCGCGGGCGCATTTTGCGTGCCCGGCCAAGTCGGCTGCGATTCCTATGACGCCGCTGCGTGGGCCGGCACTTCACCGATTCAGATTAAGTCCGTCACCTTCGCCGATGGCTCGCAGGCAAAACAATTTGCCGCGGTCAGCGATTTGGGCGGAAAGGCGGAAGTTCTGGCGAGTTGCTCCGCGTATGGCGGTGAATTCTGCATTTATCCGTGGTTCACGCGGGCGACAAGCGGCTATCACTTCGGCGTGGATTTCCCCGATACGCTCAAAGACTTCGGCCAGGCGGACCAATACCAGCAAACGCAGTTGTGCGGCGGGCCGTTTGGCGCGGATTCGACCTACTGCGACACCGTTCTGAAATAATCAAGCTTCCTGAACTTTATTAGTCCATGGAACCCGCTCGTTCATGAGAACGGAGCGGGTTCTGTGTTTTTTTCAGGCGGCTTTTTTCGGGCTGTCTTTCAGAAGGCCGAGGCGCACCAGGCTTTCGGCGGTGGCAACGAACGAATTAGAGAGGTTGAACTTTAATTCGGTTAGATATAATCCAGTCACATAAACTGGGCGAGGTCCTCGAGCTTTTTGCGAGCGGCATAACGGCCGGCGGAAGATTCTGGGCTGGCAGAAAGCTCGCCTTGAGAGAACAACATGACAACAAAGGGAGTGCAGGTTAGCGAGCCGCATCGTTTGTCGGTGGAGCGGATTGAGCAGGCTGCGGGGATCATTGATCCGGTGTTTCTAAACTCACCTCAGTTCCGGGCAGAGACATTGGAGCAACAGTTGGGCTGCCGCGTTGTCGTCAAGGTCGAAACGCTGAATCCCATTCGTTCGTTCAAAGGTCGCGGCGCGGAATATTTCACCGCAACTCTGGAAGGACGCCCCCATCTGGTGTGTGCGACGGCTGGCAATTTTGGCCAGGGCATGGCCTTTGCTGCTCGCAAGCGTGGGTTGCGGCTTACTATTTTTGCCGGCATTAACGCCAATCCGCTAAAGGTTGAACGCATGCGTGCGCTCGGAGCGGAGGTCCGACTGGTCGGAGAGAATTTCAAGGTGGCTCATTCGGCTGCGAAAGTGTTCGCGGCGGAAACAGGAGCACAGCTTATTGAAGATGGGCGTATCCCCGCTATCACGGAGGGAGCCGGCACGATCGGGTTGGAATTATTGCGATGGCCAGAGCCGTTCGATGCCATCCTCGTCCCGCTAGGCGATGGCGCGTTGCTGGCCGGCGTGGCGCGGTGGGTGAAAGCGCATTGGCCGGCCACGCAGATGATCGGCATTTGCGCGAACGGCGCACCCGCAATGGAGCGATCCTGGCGGGCGCGGCAGGTTCAGGAGTTGGGGGGAACCGAAACGATCGCTGACGGAATCGAGGTTCAGAGTCCGTATCCGGAAGCTGTCGCCGATCTAGTGGGCCTCGCGGATGACATTCTCCTTGTTGAAGATCATGCGCTGATAGCGGCTATGCAGCAGGCGCACCGGGAACTCGGTGTCGTACTCGAGCCCGCCGGCGCCGCCGGCTTGGCAGCGCTGACAACTTACCGCGAGCGGTTCAAGGGACAACTGATCGGCACGATCCTGACCGGCGGCAACGTCACCGCCGAGCAGATGCGCCAGTGGCTATCTCCCTAAAGAAGAATCAAATCATCGCGGGTTCCGGAAGATATTTTTCAACCATCGACCTGATAAATCGCAGCAACCTCAGCGCGGAGCAGGTTCGGAAGCATGTCTTGGGGCGCGACGTGGAAAACTGGATGATCTACGACCGTCTCCGGAGAGCGTTGCGTGAAATGTGTTGACAGGCGCTAAGCCATGCGTGCAATCTATCGTCGTAACATCGAAACGGTATGTTGACGATTTACATGGGCGGTCCGCGAGTCTAAGCAAAATCTCCTTCGCTTCGTCCCGGCGCCCCAATCCCCGGAAGTCCCGCCCTCACTAAATTGCGGAAAAACCCTCTTCTGGAGGTTCGTCCAAGCGTATTCAATGTCCATGGATGATCTCGCGAGACAATGCAGAGAAAGAGTCAGTAACAAAAGGAAATTCTTCATTGATAGCAGTGACGGAAAGACACAAGGAGACTTTCGTGATGTGCCATTCCTTCTATTGCAGTTCATGGTTTTAGCCGGTCTTTAGGGACCTCTCTGGTCTGGTTTGTGGAAATGAGAAGCCTATGACCGACACTGCCGGCACCAATTCTTTGTCAACCCAATCAGTGGTTTGTCCTCTCAACCGTGGAAATCGTAAAACCTAGGAGGCGAGGTTGATGATTTATGAGAAACCTGCTGTTCAGAGTTGGGGAAACGTGGGTAAGTTCTTCCGCTTATTTCTGCGTAAACATTTCATGCCGCGGAGGAACCCTGCCGATGACTGGCGAGTGCAGAAGCTAAGAAACTCGATTGACAATGATCCCGCCAGGGTCCATTGGAATCCCGATCAAGTGTGTGAGGAGCTTGGCCTGCGTATGTCCGGACGTCAAGCGCATCGGCTCTTCAAAGCATGCACCGGTGTGGGATTCAAGCAATATGCCAAGAAAAAGTGTCTCGATTCGGCTGCGCAACAATTGCTCACCACCGATACACCCATCAAGACCATTGCTGTGGACGCGGGATACCGCCACCTTAGTACCTTCACAAGATATTTTCTTAAGCAGTTTGGCCTGAATCCAACGGAATTCAGGAGAATCTCTCGCCTGAAAAATGTCGCAGCGCAAAGTGAGGCGGGCGAGCGCCGAAGCTGGACAATTGCATAGTCCGGCGCAAAAGCCGGCGAGATTGTACAGCCACGTTAACCGCAGGCAGATGACGTGGCCAAAAATCTACAAGCAAGAAATTGCCGGCGCGTTGGAGTGTAAACGTTTTACACGTTCGGGCAATTCCTACGTACTAGTAGCGTAATATCTCTCCATAGATCGATTATGCTTTAGTAATCGCCGCGTTTTATACCCGGAAATTACCCTTTGGCAAAATTGGCTAACTGTTTGTCAAAATTGGTTAACCGTTTTCGTTTGACTTGAAGGCGAGGGTCGGGCACCCTGAGCCCGTTCACAAAATTAAATTGAGCGTGACTGCCCAGCCTACTTCACCAGCCCAGAAAAATTAAAACGCGCGACTTTCGCGAACAATATTTCGTGAGCGCAGAAATCATCGTGAGGGCTCTCCTATGACCACCCAGCTGTTACAGAGTGGCCAACTCCAGAGGTTAGACATACACATGGCTCAAACCATGATTTTCCCGCCACAAACACAAGTTGAGCCCGTAACCGAACTCCTCCACGGAGTCACTATCACGGACCCTTATCGTTGGCTCGAAGATCAGGATTCGCCGGTAACGCGAAACTGGCTCGAAGAGCAAACAAACTACACGCGCGCATATCTAAATTCAGTCCAGGGGAGAGATCGGATCAGGGAACGGGTCAGTCAACTTTTTGATGTTGACGTTATTTCCGAACCTTGGAAGGCAGGCAATCGTTATTTTTTTGTGAGACGGGTGCGAGGGGAGGAGCAACCCGTTCTGATGATGCGTGAGGGCTCATCGGCTACTGAAGTCTGTCTGGTAGATCCCAACGAGAGAGCTGAGGGAACTGGAGCAGCGATTGGAATCCTTGGGATTTCCGACAACGGACAATTTTTGGCGTATTGCGTCCGACAGGGCGGCGATGATGCTTATGGCGTGGAATTCGTGGATGTAGACCAAAGGCGGATTTTGCCGGATCGTCTTCCTTACGGCTACTGTACGGGCCTCGTTTTTAGTCCTACCAATGCAGGGTTCTTTTATTCGCATCTGTTGGTAGGCGCAGATCGCTCCCGGCGCCGATCCGTGCGATTCCACGAATTCGGAACTGATTTTGAGAAGGATAGTGAAGTGTTTTCCGTTGAAGGCAGCGAGCGATTCCAGCTGCACCTTTTCTCGATTTCAAACGGCCGGATATTAGGCTATCTGGTCAGTTGGTTGCGCAATTCCCCGTGTTGCGATTTTTATATTCACGAGATCAGCAAAAACAAGCCCCCGACGTTAATCGCAAATAAAATCGAAGGACGCTTTTGCCCTATCGGCGTTGGGGATCCATTGATTGTTCTGACCGATTGGCAGGCTCCAAACTTTCGGATCCTGGCCCTTGAGCCAACCAACCCGGAGGAATCTAACTGGCGCGAACTGATCCCCGAAACCAATCACCAAATCCACGGCTGTGCCGTTGCCGGAGGGCAAATTTTTGTGTGCTATGTGGAGAATTGTAATGCCCAGGTTGAAATATTCGACAGAAACGGCGCGAAATGTGGAGTGCTTCCTTGCCCTGAAGGGGGGACCGTGCAGTTGCTTCCGAGGTCGATCGAGAGCGACACGCTTTTCTGCCAATTTACTTCGTTTTCTCAACCGCCGGAGATTCTGGCATACCGAACCGGCACTGGCACATCCGAAGTCTGGGCAAAGAGTCTGGTCCCTTTTGATCCTTCTTCGATTGAAGTGCGGCGCGTGGCTTATTCGTCGAAGGATGGCACCGAAATTCCAATGTATCTGATTTGGCGAAAGGGACGTGTTGGTTGCGGAGCCACCCCGGCTTTTCTGACTGGTTACGGCGGCTTTGGTGCCAGTATCACGCCACGATTCGCCGTGTACGCAACAGTCCTGATCGAGCTCGGCTTCACTGTTGCAATTGCAAACCTGCGCGGCGGAGCGGAGTTCGGCCGCAAATGGCACGAAGCTGGGAAACGGCATAATAGGCAAAACGCGATCGATGATTTCATCGCTGCCGCTGAGTGGCTTTTGGCAAAAAAATACACAACCCCTGAAAAGCTGGCGATCGGTGGAGGATCCAATGCTGGGCTGCTGGTTGCGGCCGCGATGACGCAACGACCAGAATTATTCCGGGCTGTTCTCTGTCAGGGCCCATTGCTTGATATGTTGCGTTACCACAAATTTGACCTGGCTGACTTATGGATAGATGAATACGGATCGGCCGACATTCCAGAAGATTTTCCGCACTTGAACGCTTATTCGCCGTATCACAATGTCAAGACAGGAACGGCCTATCCCGCAACAATGCTGATTTCTGGCGATGCCGACCAGCGCTGCAATCCCATGCATGCCCGAAAGATGGCAGCTCGCCTGCAAGCAGCTACGTCGGCCCGCCACCCCATCTTGCTTGACTACCGCTCCCGGTGGGGGCACTCGCCGGCGCAATCGCTCACTGAGCGAATCGAGGCACTGACGGACAAGTTGGCTTTCGTCTGCAATGAATTGGAAGTAGAAATCTAATCGGAGAATATTTGCCATGGAATTCTTAACGGGCAAAGCATTCGTAGCTCTGGGCGCGTTCGACCTGCTGGGTTTCGGCCGCAATTTTGCCCGGTTACATGGTGTCGTGCGTCGATGGCCGGTGGCGTCGAAGAACGCAAATCCAGAGACGATCGAACGCGTTTGCAATTCTGTGAACCATGCCCTTCTTTGGTATCCGAAACATGTGCGGTGTTTGCAGCGCGCTGCTGTGACTACTTGCATGCTGCGGGAGTTGGGAGTGCGCGCTCAAATGGTGCTGGGGGCAAAGAATAATCCCTTCAAGGCACACGCTTGGGTGGAGGTCAATGGACGATCGGTCAACGAACGAAACGACGTGCAGATGAAATATGGGGTATGGGAGCGCTGTTAGGAGGAAGCCGAATGAGCGTGCAAGCAGGACTGTGGTTTTTCGATGGCCGGCCGGTAGATCGTGCTTTTCTACGCCGAGTTGGCGACGACGTCGCCGCATTTGGACCCGATGGCTGCGACGAACTTTATCTCGGTTCGTTGGGAATGATTTACCGTCCGTTCCATACGACCGAAGAATCCAAACTCGAAAACCAGCCGTGCACAACCGCACGTGGAAACGCGGTGATGTGGGACGGCCGCCTGGACAATCGCTCTGACTTAATCGCAGCCATGGACAACAGTGTTAGCCAGCAACAAACCGATGTGGAGATCGTTGGAGCTGCTTATGACCGCTGGGGAACAGAATGTTTCCGCAGATTCATTGGAGATTGGGCACTCACTGTGTGGGACGCAACGGAGAGAGTTTTAATTCTGGCTCGAGACTACGCGGCTATCCGACATTTGTATTACCTCGCGACTCCCGAAAAGTTCTTCTGGTGCTCCCATCTGGCACCAATCGTTTTGCATTCTGGAGGACGGTTTACAGTAAACGATAATTATGTTGCAGGCTACATGGCCATGTATCCCGATGCAAACCTAACGCCCTATCGGGAAATCAATGCGGTGCCACCAGCGAGTTTCGTGAAAGTTCGCGACAAAGGATTGTCCGTTCACACCTATTGGACTTTTGAACCAAAGAATCCTATTCGTTACAAAACCGACGCTCAATACGAAGAGCACTACAGATACGTGCTACGCCAAGCCGTGCGTAGAAGATTGCGCTCGAACTTACCCGTGCTGGCTGATCTGAGCGGCGGCTACGATTCCTCCGCCATCGTCTGTATCGCAGACGACATCTTCGCGAATGAGGGTGCCCTGGCCCCGCGGATTGACACAGTCTCTCTCTTCGATCGTAAAGAGCCCGAAATGGACGATCATCTCTACTTCACCAAGGTCGAAGAAAAGCGCGGCACAAAAGGTTTTCATCTGGATGCGGAAGTTTCCGGTTTGCTGTTCACAGTTGGGTCCACTGAATTTTCCCCAACGCCAGCCGGACACCTGAATGACCAAGTCAAAACGGCGCGGCACAAGCTTTTCCAGGAAGGCGGCTACCGGGTTTCTCTCTCCGGCACGGGGGGCGACGAAATGAACGGCCAGGCCACCGATTTCCGCGTAGTGATGGCCGATTCGCTAGCACAGCTTCATTTGAAGAAGTTCGCAAGCGAAATCAAGGCATGGAGCCTGCTGATGAGGCGGTCCTGGATGCAAATGTTTTTTCAAGTTTTCGTCCAGCTTCTTCCTTTGTCGTTGCGTGCTGTTCTAACGGAACATGCTCAGAACGATCCTTGGATCGACGCCAAATTTTCAAGAAGGTGTCATTTCCGGCACCGTAAATTGGGGCAGTATGAAGGTTCTCGCTTTTGGCTTCCGAGCTTGAGAGATTGGGCGGCGACCCTGGCAACGCTGGCCCGGCACATGAGCACACTGCCCCTTTCAACCGACGAAAAAAGGTACCCATACCTTGACCGGGACCTATTCGATTTCGTTAGTTCCATTCCGCCAGACCAATTTCTGAGGCCGGGCGATCGACGTTCCCTTATGCGGCGCGCCTTGAAAGACTATCTTCCCAAAGAAGTGCTGACACGCAAGACAAAAGCCACTGCTGGCCGTTTCGTCACTACTCTTGTGGAGAATCAGTGGCACGAACTCCAGAATATTTGCGATCAGCCGCTCAGCGCTCACTTTGGCTACGTTACCCCAATTGGTTTTCGCAATGCCATACACGATGCAAAAATTGGAAAACAAGACAAAATCGTTACGTTTCTGAGGCTGTTGAGCTTGGAATATTGGCTGCGGGATGTAGCTCGTCGGGGACTGATCTCGGTTCCGGGTAACAACGCGGAGCAACTCAAAATAGATTGGGCTCAATCACCGATATAAATCCGTCATCAGCCACGCAGGCTAGTCCGAATACGCCCCATCAACTGTTGGCAGCCTACTGATGGAGCCCATAGAGAGTTTCAAGCGATGGAATACGCTGTCTGAAAAGGGATTCCATCGCTAGAGAGGAAAGGAGGTGAGCACTATGTACGCAAAACCAGAAATCGCAGTTCTCGGTGAAGCATCTAGCGTCATCCTGGGCCAAAAGAGGCACCAGATCGTGGATGCTACCACGGGACTGCCGTTCCAGAATCCTGCCGACAGTGAACTCGACGACTAACTGACGGTACGGTGAATTACCACCCCGGGCTTGTCATCAGCAGGTCCGGGGTATTCTCAAAATCAAAAAAGGAGATAAGACAATGTACGTTAAACCAGAAATCGCAGTTCTTGGTGAAGCATCGAGCGTTATCCTGGGTCAAAAGACACATCATATCGTGGACTCGACGTCAGGACTGCCGCTTATGAATCCTGCCGACAGTGAACTCGACGACTAACTGAAGGTACGGTGAATTAACACCTCGGGCTTGTCATCAGCAGGCTCGGGGTGTTCTCAGAATCGAGAAAAGGGGGTGAAACACAATGTACATCAAACCAGAAATCGCGGTTCTCGGTGAAGCATCGAGACTCATCCTGGGAAGCAAAAAGAGCCTTCCGCCGGATGGGATCGACCCAACTCACTTTGAGAGCCCTGCCGACAGCGAACTTGATGACTGAAAAGGGGAATTTCACCATGCCAGCAAGTTCTATTAGTACTATACGCCCTCCATTCCCTGTTGTCAATAGCCCCTCCAATGATTCTCGTTGGCCGGATGCTTTGTATTGAGGATTGGCTTCTATTCTTCAGTTCATCAATCCTCTGACTCTCTTACAATCCGGTAGCGTGCGATGTCTCGCGCAGAGATGCGAACGCTGCCATGCCTGAACTGGCCTCCGCGGATTTGTTCTCGTTCGCCACTTGCAAAGTTTTCAGTTCGCGCCAGCGCTTGTACTGTTCGGCTTTGGCGGGATCGGGATCTTCCTCCCCCTTCAGCCAAAAGCAGTACCAATCCACGGCGCTTTGCTCCGACAGATATTTCTGCTGCGGTCTCACCAGTTCGTGCTCACCCTCGGGATAGAAATTCACAAGGTCCACGGGCTTCTTCATCCATTGCAGCCCGGCATAAATCTCCCATTCTCCCAGCGGGGCAGTGATGGCCTGCAGGAGCAGGGGTGCGCGGATCTTGTCCAAGCGCATGGGAGGAGATTCCTTCACCCAGTTTGGCAAAGTATCGCCCCAGGGGAGTCCGACGTTGATTTTCTCGCACAGGGACCCTAATGACGGTGCGAAGTAATAAATGCAGCCGACATATCCGAAGTCCACACCGTCGGCCATCACCGCGGCTCCGATTGGATACTTCGAATGCGTCAACACATACTCTCCCTGAAACACCGTGCGGCTGAAACCGCTGATCCCCACACGATTGCGATCAATCAGTCCGCGGTGGTCGAGTTCGTCAATGGCTGCCTCCACGAACGAGGTAAAGAGCGGACCTTCCTGGGGAGTGTTATAGACCCTCACAATCTCTTGGAAAGCAGTTTCGTCATAGCGATCGCCAAAACCCATTTGCAGCACAAAAAAACCTTTGTTGGCCAAGGCTTGGGCCGCATTGGCGGTCGAAAAAGGCCCATCGATCCAGAAACGCTCGCGGCTTTCAGCATGGGTCTGGATGACCAGGGGATACCGTGTACCGGTTTCGTAGCCGGTTGGGTAGTACAATTCGCCCCCGGCCGGTTGTGCGTCACGAGTCTTCCAGTGAATCACTTCGACACGGCCGAAAGCGAGTTGCGCGAACTGGGGGTTGAGGTCCAGCAACATGATCTTGTTTTTAGTCTTTGGATCGGCGGCCATGAGTTTCGGCGGCGAATGAATGTCTTCTTGCAGCGTCACGGAAAGCGGCAAATTCAAGCTTGCGGCCCCTGCGCTGATTTCCGAGACCTTCCACTTTCCACCCTGCTCGCGAAACTCAAGGGGAGGGGTCAGCGTCCCTGATTCTGGCGTCGCAACGAAGCGATCACTGTTTCTGTCGAACTCCATCGAATCAGCGGGTAAGATTTTGCCCCGCTCTTCGATCTGGTGAATTTCTCCCGTGGCCGGTTTAACTTCCGCGACGTAGACGTTGCGGCGTCTCCGCTGGAGTTCTTCTCCCTGCGCGGAATCGAGAGGCAGAAGGGTGTTGACCAGCAATACGGTATTGTTCTTCGTCCAGGCGGCAAGCGACCGGCCCCCCTCCTTATGCACTGTCGGCGCATTAAGCAAAGGTTTGATCGTTTTTTTCCGGAGGTCCACCAGCCAGAATTGTTCTGCGCACCGACGGACCTCCTTGGCGAGACAAGCAGATCTCTGATAACTAAGATCGCCATCCGATTTGAATTCGTAATCATCCCAAACCGCCGGAGGATCCGTGTTGAAAACGCTTAGTAACGCGTACGCTCCATTGGGCGAGATGCTCAAGGAATCGTTCCATGGGGTTTGCTGGACGGCGCCCACCTGCTGGGCACGGTTCATGGAAGACGTCTGAATGTAGATTTCGTGTTGCAAATCGAATTGACGGCGATTGAGATACAATTCCTCCCAGCGGTGACCGGAAGTTACAAAAAAGCCGCGCCGGAGCTGCTCATCGGAAAAGACTTGCCCGGCCGTTGCGCGGGCGGAGAAGATGAATGCGTCGCCGCCATCGCTCGCGGAAAAGCCAGTGATGGGTATGGCTTGCTTCGTCAGCTTTTCCAACTTTCCCGTGCTGACCCTGACTTTGAAAATCTGGGGGATCTCGTTTGGCTGTTCGCCGAGGAAAACAAGCGTGTCATTGTCCGGCAGCCATTTCAGTTGAGATATTGCCGGCCGATTCGAGGAAGATGCCAGGGTCGCCACGATCCTTGCGCTCGGAGAGGTTAGAGCGCTGGCTGTGTCAAACACCCGGATGGAATACTCGTTGACATCGCGTTTCAAATCGCCTTTCTGGGTTACAAAGGCAAACTTTGCGCCGTTAGGCGAGAACAATGCGACATTCCCAGACTTGTCCCACGAACTCAGGTAATCGTTGTCACCCGTCCTGGTCATCTCGATGGCATCAGCGACGGTGACTCCGTGTGTTGCGCTGCCGGTCGGATTCCCGCTGACGGAAGCATTATTTTGTGCTTGTGAGACGCTGGTGCAAAACAGAGACAAAAACACCGCTAGAATGGAAGATAAGGCATCCGACATTCGCCGGTTGGTTTTGATGGGCATCTCATCGTCTCTCACTGTGGCCCCGCAATCTCGGAACGGGCCGTGGCCACTTTTCGGGTGGCTACGCCTCACGTGCGGGAACCTCATGTGGCTTTGGAATTAGAACATTAGTTTTAATCCAAACTGAACCGTCCGCGGGCCGCCGAACTGGTAGATCGGGCTGAAGCTGCCGCTGCCTTGGTTAGCGCCACCCAGGTAGTTCCCATCCAGACTATCTGCCAGCAACTGGTACGATTTGCCAAAGCCATTCACAAACGGATTTATATCCGCAAGCGGGGCACCGAAGTTGGGATGATTCAAGACATTGAACATCTCTGCCCGGAACTGCAACTTCAAGGACTCTTTCCCATGTATATGGAAATCTCTGTGCACGGCAAAGTCCCACTGCCAGGCACCAAATCCTCGCAAAGCATTTCTGGAAAGATTACCCTGGCGCGCGGCGGCGCAAGGGAAATCCACTGCCGGATCACATCCGGCCGGTGAAGTCGGTGGATTGGTGAACGCCGCCGGGTTGAACGCTTTGCCGCCGGGATATTGCGACCCGGAGAGATAAAACGGCTGGCCAGTCACGTCAGGTCGGATATATGTGTTGAAATTGTTGGGCAGCGTGAATCCGAACAGACTGTTGAACACGTCTACCGGCGGAGCAGAGCGGACCTGAAAAACACTTTCCAGGGACCAGCCGCCGAGAGTTAGACGTTCGAACCGGTTGGCGCGCGGAGCCCCAATCTGGTATGTCAACCCCGTCGAAAACGCGTGACGAATGTCGAAATCAGACGGACCCCGGTTGGCGCCGGACAGCAAACCAGCATTCCCCAAATTGCTGATAGCTGAACCTGCGGAGGCCGTGTCAATCGAGTGTGCCCAGCTATACGAAGCTAGTGCCTGGAAACCACGGGACAACCGCCGTTGGAATTGGATCTGCAATCCGTGATAGTCCGATGTAGCGGTATTGTCGATCAAGTACGCGGAGGCAAGGTTTGGCGTCGGATTGGAGACCGAGGTGGCTTGCAGCAACTTTCTTCCAACCGCCCCTGTGTAAGTTACAGAAATTGACTGCTGGCGTCCCAGCGCTTGTTCAAGAGCGACATTCCACTCCAGCGTATACGGCAGCTCCAGGTTCGGGTTGGGCGCAGCGGCCGCGGCATTTTTAGTCGTGAAAGGTGGGGGCGCTGCAGTAGCGGAGTCATACGGAAAAGGCACTCCGAAGGCAAAGCTCGTCGCCAAGAACGGATACAAGCCTCTTTCCATGATGTTGCCCACCTCTGAAGAGGCCATATTGTAGAAGACTCCGAATCCTCCGCGGAGAGCACTTTCCCAGCTTGGACTCTTGCGCAGCTCATACGCAACGCCCACGCGGGGCGCAACATTGCCATACGTCGTGCTGTAAGGCGAGGTACCTTGAGGCGCCAAGGCGAGTTGGGAGAGATTCCGGAGATTGTATCCCGTGACAGCGAGCAGGGTGGGGCCCTCGATTGAAGAGGGCACAAAGTCTATGTCCCACCGGAGGCCGAAGGTAAGGGTCAATCGAGGAACCGGCCGCCAGGTATCTTGCGCATAAAGGCCCAGATTTTTGAACAACAGAGTGGCACCCTGCTTGGCTCGTATGAAAGCGAAATCAGAAGTTCCAGATTGCGCCGACGAAAGCGAGAAGAAATTGGTTTCTTGATCATATTGCTGCGGTGCGTAAATTGGGGAGAGACGGCGGAAGTCGCCACCAAATTTTAGGCTGTGGGATCCGCGCTGCACGTAGAAACTGTCGATTATGTTGAACTGCCTCTGGATAAGTTCTTGTCCGTACCCGGCCTGCAGGGCTAAGCCGGCCAGTCCAAGAAAGGGCATGTTTAGATAAAAATTCGCGTCCTTCGTCGTGTACGGGCTCGGGAACGGCAGAGAAGATAGTGGCACCGCGCCAAGAAATCCGTCCATCGTTGTGTCATTGGTCGAGTGATTCCGGCTGTAATTAAACCGGAAATCGTTCCAAACTTGTGGCGAAACAGTCCAGGTTGCTCCCAGAGTCCCCGTCTGTGTGATGAATTTTGTGGTCGAAATCACATTCGGCGCGTTCCCACCTGCGCCCCGGTTCGCGATGTCAGAAGGAGCATAATTATAGCGGCCGAATAGGTTAAGACGGCTGTTCACGTTGTGGTCGATGCGCAAGCTAACAGCGTTCAAGCTCGATCGATCCGAAAAACTCGCATTTAGGTCAGCCGTCCCGTCTCCGTGATCGACTCCACCTGGCGAGGGTAGTGGAAACGCATTGAAAAAAGGCTGCATTACGGAGGTCGCCGCCGTCCGCGCACTGAGGCTCGGAACCGTGGTCAGAAGCGTTCTGGGGAGGCGCAGACGATTCCCTTCATAGGAAAAGAAGAAGAAAGTGCGGTCCTTCCGGAGGGGGCCGCCCAATGTGCCTCCGAAATTATTTTGTCGCTCTTCGGCCTTGGGAAGCTGCGGCGATACGGAATTGTTGAACCAATTGTTGGAGTCCAGAGCATCATTCCGCAAGTACTCGAAGAGTGTGCCGTGGAACTGATCTGTGCCAGGCCGCGTTACGATTGAGATTTGGCCCCCCGGCTGCCGTCCGAATTCCGGAGCGTAGGTAGAGGTCTGGATGCGGAATTCCTGCATCGCATCAATTGATACAAGACTGCTGGTCCCGCCTTGAGCGCTCAAACCGCCTAGGGAACCTGAGATGCCACCCTCCAAGCCATTTCCACCGGTTACTCCGATATTGGCGCTTACTCCGTCCACGGTCCAATAGTTGGCGTCCGCGCGCTGACCATTGATACTGAATTGTCCGGGATCGTTGGCAGTGCTCGGAACGGAGACCACGCCAGGCGTAAGTTGGATCAAGGTTTGAAAGCTGCGGCCATTCATCGGCAGGTTTTCGGCAAATTCCCTGTCTATAACCGTACTCACCGTAGCCGATTCCGTATTGATCAGCGGCGCGCCGCCTTCCACCCTCACTGTCTCATTCATGTTCCCAACCTGCATCGTATAGTTCATCGAAACGGTATCGGCTACGTGTAGCGTTACCCGGGGCCTCGAGATGACTTTGAAGCCCTTCTTGTACACTGTGAATTCATAATTCCCCGGGTTCAGATTTGGCAGGCTGTAAATTCCATCTTCGTTCGTCCGAACCACTGTTTCCACGCCCGTATCGACATTCCTGGCTGTAACTGTCGCTTCGATGATCACAGCGGCGTTTGGATCAAACACCCTCCCGGACACCGTCGCAAGAGTTCCCTGCGCGGCAACCCGGCCGCAGACTCCAGTTATGGACGCAATTGCACACAAGACCAGACACACGAATTTTGCGCTTGTCATGAAGCGACGTACCTCACTTTTCGGTTTACAGATACCCCTGTGCTTCTTATACATATCCGCGGCGGGCGCCGGCTGTACCAACGTTGACTGACTACTTTTCCCGGAGCAGTCTGAGGCCAGCCCAGGAAGCTGGCAATCAGACGATCGACGACAATTTTTGTAGGAAAGGATGAAACAACTGATCAGTCTTCAGAGGACAGCTTACGGGCGATTGGGAGTTCCATTCAGGAAGGCGGAAAGAAGTGGTTTGCCCTTTGGTTTGATTCCCTCTTTGCGAGATCCGTCGGTTACAAAGATGTAGTCAATTCGAGAAAGCGCTTTGCCGTCGTCCACCTTCAAAACCCAGCGATTCTGGACCGGATCATCCATGTAAAACGTTCCAAGGCTGTGAGGCGATTCCTTTTCCTCTCCCTTTTGCCCCCATGCCTGGAAGACGGCGCCTCGCTTCAGGCCCTTTTGTTGGTCCAGGTCAAAAGCATAGAAAATGAGCGATTTCCCATCGGTGTAGAAAACCCGGCCAAATGGCCGTTCAAATTCACCTTCGCTGGTCACGTCGTAGACATCGATGATTCGCAAGCTGCGCGAACCCAGGAGATCCCTGATGTCGTGGTCTGTGGCGAGCAGCCTCTGCTGGCGTTCCAGGTATCGGACACGCGAGAGAGCTTCTTGTGAAAGCTGGTCGTTGCGCGCCGTAAATTGAGCCACTTCGGCTTTCGATCGCTTGACGTCAGCGGTAAGGCTCCCGATTTTTTCCGACAGCGCTTCTTTTTCTGCTTCCAAGCTCGCTTTCGAAGCTTGCAAGACATCCATCGAACTTTGCAGAAGCCGCGTGCGGCTCCACAGTTCCGCGTAGTCATCCGCTTGCCGCTGGCGAGCCGCATCTGCCATCGAGAGGCTCTGGCGCAGAGTATTATTTTCCGCCTTTAGCTTTTCGAGCTCGTTCTTCTCGCTTGGTCGAATATTCGGCAGAACCTCGCTCGGGCTAACCGTACGCGTCGCTAATTGTTGGTGAAGATCCCCGATGTCCTTCTGCAGCACCGCCATCCTGGCCTCTGTGAACTTGGAGTGCTGCTCCGCCAGCCAGTAGCGAGACATACTTACACCCAAGCCCAACAAAAGAACTGCCGCAACCGCCCAGCCTGTCCTCTGCAACGCGGGCCGGACCGTCCGCTCTTCGATTTTGATGTTGTTACTGTCGCGCATCCTGGCCGGCAGGTTCTCTGGGACTGGAGACTGGGCTATTTCTGGAAGCTTGGCCAGCAATTTCTCCTTGGCGTCCATAAGCTCCGCATCGCCTTTTCCTGCCGAGCGAACCGTTTTTGGCCTTGAGACGAAAGTATCTGCCTCCCCGTATGTTTGCGTTACGATTTGCCTGTACTGCTCAATGGCTTGTCTGCAGGTAAGACACGAGTCCGCGTGCTCGGCGAGCGAACGCTCCTCTTCGGGAGTAGTCTGGTTCGCCGCGGCCAGCGCGCAAAGCCGGTCAAAGTGTTCGTGCCAAGCTTCCACTGAAGTCACCGAGCAGCCTTTTCTCTCGAATTGGCAGCCTCAAATTCTATATAGCCCGCCAGGAGGCGATTTTGCACCAATTCATTGCGAAGTTTCTGGAGTCCCCGGTATAGGTGATGCCGCGTGTTGCCCAGGGTTTGACCGATTTCTTCAGCAACCGCGCTTAAGTCCTGCCCCTCGAAGAAATGCAGTTCCATCGTCCGCCGTTGTTTCTCGCTCAGGGTGCCCAAGACCTTTTCCAGGCACTTCCGAAAATCCAGCGAGTGTATCAACTGGTCCGGTCTAAAGTCCCCTTCCACATTGGCTGCCGCACCCTCCGCGTCCACTGCCTGCCATTCCCTTGCCTTCAATGCTCGCAGCCTCTTCAAACTCCGATGATAGGCCAGACAGCAAATCCAGGTCTTTGTTGCCCCTCGGGAACGGTCAAAACTGTACGCATTTTTGAATACGTCCAGGAACGCCTCTTGAACAACTTCGGCCACGTCATCCGAATTCCTCAGCACTCCTCGCGCAATGCCCCGCACCGTGACGTAGAAGCGCTGAAATAATTCTCCAAAGGCCTCGTGATCCCCCTTTTGGACGAGCGCCATCAAATCCTCGTCCGAAGGAACGGGTGTTGGCTCCTCAGAAGCCGCTTTGGCCTCAAACGTCTTCTTCCAGGAATCGCGCAGCGTCAGGGATAGAGAGGACGAACTCATGCCGCCCTCGGTACGTCCAGAGATATGCGTTGGATAGTCCTCTCAAGGACGCGCGAGCGTGTGACAGGGGATACAGTGCCGCACTCGCAGGACAAGTGAAAATCCAAATCGCGTCGCGCAGCTTTGGATGGAATGTTGCCTGTAGGCAAGCAGAAATGCAGGACTTCAGCCAGACGGTATGGCCTCACCCGTAACCTCCCTCTGTTCCGGCAACATCTCGTCGAGGTGGCGCTTGGACAGAGGAACGAGCGAAATTCCGCTCAGGACTGAGGGCTGGAGTAAGAGTCTGCATTGGTTAGGAAATCTTTGGCTAGTTAACGCGCGCGTCCGTGGCTTGTCAAGCTGAATTCTAGGATGACAGCCACAAATGGCAGATCGTTGTTCTGAGGCACCGGTTTTTTCCACCCTGCGCGGTGGTCCTCCTT